>QWCW01000803.1_pt1 | contig 13493 bp, 12 predicted proteins | sample 1972691 | NCBI WGS metagenome assembly QWCW01 (sample SAMN09866698, study PRJNA288562) | Human oral metagenome isolate pre2_saliva, whole genome shotgun sequencing... | reverse complement strand
TCAAAGCTTGCTTTAAAAATGATATCAATACCATATTTTCTATTTAGCCTAACCAATTCTTCTGCAACTGTATTAAGCAGTTCAGAACTTTCAATAACGCAGGGACCAGCAATGAAAGTAGATTTATTCATCATATTTTGATAGTATATTGTACTCCTATTATTATCAGAATTTATCTTAAAATATTATCAGGAGGTGATGCAAAGTTATATATAATAAGGTGAACGGACAAGTATTTAACCTACATTTACATAATTAGGGTGAAACTTGTTTTTAAAATTTGGTTGTTTAAATTAAATCACTTTACTTTGCACCTAGAAAAAGTGTCCATTACTGCTAAATAGCGGTTTACGGCATAAGGTAAAAAGAAGATATAATTCAGTATTAATTTAAAAGTTTTCTATTATGAAAAAGATTTTAATGTCATTTGCTGTAGCATGTGTATCACTTGCTGCAAGCGCACAGGGTTATGTTGGTGGTAGCGTAGGTATTGCTTCTTCTAAGACCGATGGTGCTGATGCATTTACGACTTATCAGTTCCTCCCAGTAATTGGTGTTAATCTTGATCAGAATTGGTCAATTGGTACAGTTGTTGGTTGGGGTAAAGGTAATCCTTTATAATCACGCACATCAAGGCCCACTTGCAGCTTCTATTAATGAATGGGAAGCTGGTTTGAGACCAGGTCTTGCTGTTAATCTTAGCCCAAAGGTAAGTTTTGTAACTCACATTGGTTTCGTAGGTTGGAAGTCTGTTAAAGCTGATGTAAGTGGTGCTAAGGCAAATAATGTTTGGGGTGCATCTCTTAATGGTAACGACATCACCTTCGGTGTTTATTACAACTTCTAAAGAGATCATCTGAAGAAATTTAATATTTAAAAGAGGGATACATCATGTATCCCTCTTTTAATGTAATTAGAGTAATCCTTAGATGCAAATTTGTCAATATATCCCCTTCTTATTAAGTTTAATCAATACTCTGCTACATCTCAATTAATCCTTACTTGTCTTTTAAAAGATGCCCTTATGACCTCTTATTAACGCCCTTTTAAATGCTAAACAAACATCTTCTACTTCTGTAATATATAATTTGTTGATTTTATGATAGTTATAAGCATCTTTGAAAATCGTATTCCTGAGTTGTTTTAATTAAAATCTATGTTGTTATTCTGTAATATTTTTTCAAAATAATAGATGTTGATATATGCTGAAATAACAAGTAGTAAGTTTGTTATTACATACTTAATCATCGTTTCAAACGTTGAATTGCATTCTCTCCAATAATATATAGCTTGGAGTTTGCCCTTCGCACCATATGTGCTAAGTCTCAACACAATCGTAGGAAAGGGTAAAAGGCTTATAAGCATCATCATATATATGACGAAATAAGCCTATTCAGACTAACAAGATGGAGTGTATTTTGCCTACCTATAGTCCTTCTACCAAAGTAAATAGGCTAATGTGTTAGTTTTCTTGTTGATGCTTAATTGTAATTTCACGCTGTGGGAATGGGATTTCAATGCCGTTATTGTTCAGCGTGTCATAGATACATTCCATAACAACTGATATATCATTTGTCTGTGTTAACACGTTCAGCCAAACAAGAATCTTCAGTGTAATACAGCTATCGTCGAAGCTTTTAAGTCTGACAATAATATCCTTATTTTCATTAGTGATACCAAGTTTAGCGATCGCATCTATAAGAAGCTCTCTTACTTCTTTTACATTAGTGCCGTATGCAACGCCTACTTCAATAACTCCCACTTCATAACCATCGTTCTTAGTCATGTTTTTATAGTTCTTAGTGAAGAGTTGTGAGTTTTGAAAAGCAATTGTTGAACCATCGAGCGCATCAATCACTGTTGAAGTATAGTTGATAGAACTAACCTTACCACGTATGCCATCACAGATAATGTAATCGCCAATCTTGATACGTCCTGCCATCAAAGAGATACCATAATAGATATTCTCCAGAATATCCTTCATGGCAAAACCGATACCTGTTGACAGACCACCTGTTACGACTACAAGCCATGTACTGCTAACTTTGAATAAGCCAAGTGTAATCAATAACCAAGAACCCCATACAATTACCTGCAATACATTAATATACATCGTAGCACGTGCTTCGGCTGTAGATGGATCATTGCGTTTTAGATATAACTTAATAGCATCTCGAATTGTTAAGTTCAAATAGTTAAAGATAAACCATAAGATAGTTACAATAGCTATTGAGTAAACGCTAATCTGTATCTTATCTGAATCAATGAAGTTAGTGCGAAACAAGTTCCAAGTTAAGCCACTAAGATTGAATACATCTGTTGCCCAGTAAATAGCAATGATAAATGATATTACCAAGGCTGTTGGAATGAGGACAATATCAATGAATCGAAGGAACCAAACCTTATAGGGTGATAGCTTCTTTATAGGATGTTTTTCTCTGTACTGGTTTAGATAATCTTTAAAGAAAGCGATTGTAAGAATACAAGCTAACTGCATTGACCACCAGATTATTACTTGTACAGCTAACATTGTGTATCCTATCCAGGCACTTATCAGTGAGAAGATGAATACAAACTGAGAGATATAGGCAAAATTCAAGTCGTAGCGTGGTACCAATTTGTGATACTTATAAATCATTCTTGCCTGCCACAAAGTGTCAATGAGCAATAATGGTGTGAACAGCAGTGTTATGACAGAGCTTGGAAGCATAACAATACGGAAAGTTATGACAAAGAAGCCTATCATGATGAGAGGATAGTAAATGCGGTAAGCATTATGTGTTTGTGAACCCTCTACACGCAAGAGTAAAGATGCAAAGATTACAGACAGCATCCATGTATATTCCAATAACAGACTGCACGCCATGTGTACGAAGTTGGAAGGTGAGAACAATCGGATAACCACAAGTATGATGCTAAATGTGACAACAGACGCAAGCATAATAATACAAGTACGCTTGGCGAGGAATGCTTGACTCTTCTGTTCGAATCGATTGGTCTTCATGACTCTTGTAACAAGGAATCGGATACTCAGATAGTTGATGAGAATGGCTATCAATCCATAGAGTATAATCATAGTGAAGAGGGTGATAATCCATTTTACATCCCACTGTGATACTATAAGACTATTTGGTGAGTACTTCTCAGAGAGTAAAGTTTTCATCTGACTAATCTGAAAACCAAATGTCTTGAGAATCCTATAATAATTGTTCCCAGCGTTTGTAAAGATACCAGACTGAATCTCGTCGTATCGTTTTTGTGCGTATGCATCGAGTGCCTGCAACTGGTGCTGGCTGTATCTGTAGAACTGGATGTACTCTTGATAAGAGTCACTGCGTTCCTTTAACATTCTTCGAATACTAACGGCAAGGGTCAAACATACATTACGATTAGTCTTCATTTCAGGAGTAAGGCCAAAGGTGTACATAGTGCTCAGAACGTTGACAAGTGAATCGTAACGCGCTATTTCTTCATTACTTTCTGTAATGAGATCATGGAAAGGTCGAGTCTGTGTTTGGAAGTCTCTCCATAGCTCTGTTGCTTGTTGGCAAGCATAGGTAAGGTCAAAGATGTTGTCAGTCTTCTGTGAATAAAGCATCAGTGAGACTTGCGCAGATTTTTCTCCAATTTCCTTAAGCTGATTAGTTACTTTTTCTGTAACATATCTTGAATTATTCAGCTGTTTCGTCTGCTCGAGATGCTGTTCAATTAATTCATGGCGTAACACCTGAAGTGAGTTTCTTAATGAATCTTCTTGTAATACTGCATTTGCAGGAAGCATCAGAGTGAAAAGGAAGATTGTGACGAAGAATAGCTTTTTGTGCATGTCTGTTTTATTGTAAAGAATATTTCTGATGTTGATTTCAATTTGTGCAAAGGTACGGAAAGTTTGTCATTTAGACCTCCATGGGAATGTAAAATGATACTAAAGATGTGTTTACGTATGCTTTTCTTTGGTCATAAGATTTATAAATAAAAAAAAAACTGTAAGTTTGCACGAAAAAAATATCTTATGATACTAATAGCCGATAGTGGAGGTTCAAAGACTGATTGGGCATTGATGACTTTGCCAACAAATACACATAAGTTTGTTCTGAAAGTCCGGACGCAAGGAATTAATCCATTCCATCAGTCCAAGGAATTTATCTTGAACACGTTAGAACAAGAACTAATGCCGGCATTAATCAATGCAGCCAACCCAAGTAAGATCTTTTATGACCAGTCGGATATAGCCGAAAAAGTTTCAAAAATAGCTTTTTATGGAGCAGGATGTACTGAAATGCTATCACAGATTGTGCGTGAAGCCTTGACAGCTACGTTCCCTTCTGCTTCAATAAAAGTGGAAAGTGATTTGTTAGGAGCAGCTCATGCCGTTTGTGTTCGTAAGGCTGGCATTGCTTGTATTTTAGGGACTGGTGCCAATAGTTGTCAATATGATGGTGAAAAGATTGTCGCAAATGTTCCACCTTTAGGTTACATCTTAGGAGATGAAGGCAGTGGTGCCGTACTAGGAAAGCTACTACTCAATGGCATATTTAAAGGTGATTTACCTGTAGAGATACGTGATTTATACTTACAGTGGAGTGGACTAACTTATCCAAAAATCATTGATAAGGTTTATCGCCAACCACTTGCAAATCGCTTCTTAGCCAGCTGCTCAAAGTTTATAAAAGAGAATTTGCAATACGCCGAATTAGAATCTTTAGTAATGTCTAATTTCGATAGTTTCTTTCAGAAGAACATCTTGAAATATTCTGATTCCTCTATTCGCTCTATCTCGGCTGTTGGAGGTATTGCGGCAGCTTTTGAAGATCAGTTAAGAGCATCTGCTTCTCGTTTTGACTATCAAGTCAACAAGGTGATAGCATCGCCAATTGATGGACTGATAGAATACTATTCTTAATGCTCTTTATTAGTTAGTGTGGGTAATTTATTCTCGATTGAGTTATAAAAATATTTTTAACTAAGACTTTATGTGTTGGTTTAGTGTATTTCAATAATTATCAGATTTACAATGTCCTTCCCACGACTTCTTCCTACTCAGGATTGTGTCATCGTGACGCTTGTCCTCCGCACATGTGGTGCTAAGCCTCCGCACACTATGTGCTAAGCCTCCGCACCATAAGTGTTAAGCCTCCGCACCACATGTGTTGTGTATCAATACAACAGCAGTTGATGGTAAGCTTATACATTCATAGTACTAATAAAACTCATACACTATTCTATCTTATTGATAGAGATGAATATAAGCAATTTCTATTTGACCTTATTCATTAGCTGTAATACGCAATGTTTTGGATAAAAAGATTAGCAAACTTCTTTAATCCCTTAATACTGTAACACAAGGTATGGGTCCTATATCATATTGTATGGTTTTAAGATTCTTGTTTCGCTTGTAAACTTTTGATCCAGGAACGCTAATACCAAACAGAAGAAACAAGTTCCTGTCATATTTACAATCGATACCTATTTTCAGAGTTCAAACATCTCACATGTTTTGTAATAGCTCCTTCTTACATTATTAATCTTTCCTGTTGTGATAGTTTGTGGAGCATAGCATCTCAGAATTAGGGTAGGTCACCTGAGATCAATGAAAAGAAACCTCATAGCATTAGAAAATAGCTTACTTTGGGGTTGATAGTTAAGTTTTACAAAGTTTGTAAAGTAGAGTTTGCAAAAAGTGGTATTTTTTCTACTTAATTTGTGCACGTTATCAAATTATTTTGTATCTTTGCACACGTTTTAAAACATATTTTCTTAGAGCAAGATTGCACAATTAAATTATAGCTATATAAAGTTTATGTATTTCACACTTTTTGTTACCGTTTTGATAACGGCCGCATTCTTGGTAGTGGCAGCTTATGCTATTGCTAAGTGGATTGGTCCGCGTTCATACAATCCGGCGAAGGGTGAGCCTTATGAGTGTGGTATTCCGACTTTTGGAACCTCTTGGTTGCCAGTACATATCGGTTACTATCTCTTTGCTATCCTCTTCTTGATGTTTGACGTGGAGACTGTTTTCCTCTATCCATGGGCTGTTGTTGTAAAAGCATTTGGACCTCTCGCACTAGCTACGATTGGTTTCTTTATGCTGGTATTAGTATTTGGTCTTGCGTATGCATGGCGGAAAGGAGCACTTGAATGGAAATAAGAAAGCCAAAAATCAAGTCTCTTCCATACAATGAATGGAAAGACAACGACACGCTTAGCAAGATGGCAAGCGAACTGAATGATGGTGGAACTAACCTTGTTCTTGGTAATCTAGATCAGCTAATCAACTGGGGTCGAAGCAACTCTCTTTGGTCATTGACTTTCGCAACATCATGTTGTGGTATTGAATTTATGTCTGTTGGTTGTGCCCGTTACGATTTCTCTCGCTTTGGTTTTGAGGTAACTCGTAACTCGCCACGTCAAGCTGACTTAATTATGTGTGCTGGTACTATCACTAATAAGATGGCCCCAGCTTTAAAACGCCTTTATGATCAGATGGCTGAGCCAAAGTATGTAATTGCTGTTGGTGGTTGTGCTATCTCTGGCGGTCCATTTAAGGATAGTTATCACGTCATGCGTGGTATCGATGAGATTATTCCTGTGGATGTTTATATCCCTGGTTGTCCTCCTCGTCCAGAGGCTATCATCTATGGTATGATGCAGCTTCAGCGCAAAGTAAAAGTTGAGAAATTCTTCGGTGGTGTTAACCATAAGCAGACTTCCGAGGAACGTGAACTGGGCAAGAGTAATTCTGAACTTATCTTCGATGAAAAGTTAGGAATACGTCCAGAGGAAATCAAAGAAAAGCGTGAGGCTGCTTGGGACGCATTAAAAAATCCTGCTCCAAAGCCTGCGCGTCCAGTGGTGAAACCAACTGCAGCTGCGAAACCTGCTGATGCCCCGGCTAAGGTAGATGCTACTGTTGCTCCTTCTACAGAATCTAATTCTCCTAAGAAAGAGACGATTGTCGTTAACCAACCTGTAACAAAAGAAGATGTTGAGAAGTTGGGTAAGGAAATTGATCAGATAGATGCTGCAAGCAAGACTACGGACGAGACTTCTACTAACAATTAATATATAAGGTACGCGAGAATGAAATTAGAAAATAAAGAATTCAGTTTTGATAGTTTTGCTTCAGAAATGGCAAAGCTAAAGAATGAGAAGCATTTCGATTACCTTGTAACTATTGTCGGCGAAGACTTTGGTGTAGAGGAAGGGCTTGGATGTATCTATATTCTTGAGAATACAAATACACATGAGCGTTGTTCTGTAAAGCAGCTTGCAAAGAAAGTAGGAGAAGAGTCCGTTATCCCTTCTGTTTACAACATTTGGGCTGATGCCGATTTGTTAGAGCGTGAGGTTTATGACTTCTATGGCGTTAAGTTCCTCGGTCATCCAGATATGCGTCGTCTCTATTTGAGAAACGACTTCCAAGGATATCCTATGCGTAAGGATTATGATATGAGTCCTGAGAAGAATATGTATACCACGGAAGATGACATAGAACTTGATACAACAACAGAGTGGAATCTTAATGACATTGGTGAACTTGTTGAAACACAACATTTGCTGTTTACTGATGATAACTTCGTTGTGAATATTGGTCCTCAGCATCCATCAACTCATGGTGTACTTCGCTTACAGACAGTGCTGAATGGTGAGACTGTAACAAAGATTTATCCACACTTGGGTTATATCCATCGTGGTATAGAGAAGCTTTGTGAACAATTCACATATCCACAGACTTTGGCATTGACTGATCGTATGAATTACTTGTCAGCAATGATGCATCGTCATGCGCTCGTTGGCGTTATTGAGGAAGGTATGGGGATTGAGTTGTCAGATCGCATCCTCTACATCCGTACAATTATGGATGAGTTGCAGCGTATTGATAATCACCTCCTTTATACTTCTTGCTGCGCTCAGGACTTGGGTGCTCTCACAGCTTTCCTTTATGGTATGCGTGATCGCGAACATGTACTGAACGTAATGGAAGAGACAACGGGTGGTCGTTTGATTCAGAATTACTATAGAATAGGTGGCTTGCAGGCAGACATTGATTCGAACTTCGTTTCAAATGTAAAGGAACTTTGCAAATACCTACGTCCTATGGTTCAGGAGTATTTGGATGTCTTTGGTGATAATGTAATTACACGTAAGCGTTTCCGTAATGTAGGTGTAATGGATGAGCAGGATTGCATCAGTTATGGTGTGACAGGTCCTGCTGGTCGTGCAAGCGGTTGGAAGAATGATGTACGTAAGAACCATCCATACGCAATGTATGACAAAGTTAACTTTGAGCAGATTACCTTGACACATGGCGACTCTATGGATCGTTACTATTGTCATATTCAGGAGATTTATCAGAGTCTTAATATCATTGAGCAACTCATCGACAATATCCCTGAAGGTGAATTCTATATTAAGCAGAAACCAATTATCAAGGTTCCTGAGGGACAATGGTACTTCTCTGTCGAAGGTGCAAGTGGAGAGTTTGGTGCTTATCTGGATTCACGTGGTGACAAGACAGCATATCGTTTGAAGTTCCGCCCAATGGGTTTAACACTTGTTGGTGCTATGGATAAGATGTTGCGTGGTCAGAAGATTGCCGATTTGGTGACTACAGGTGCCGCCCTCGACTTTGTTATTCCTGATATTGATCGCTAACAAGGTTATTATTAAAGTAATCAATTAAGAATTAAAATCATACTATGTTCGATTTTAGAATAGTAACAACATGGTTCGATGAGTTGCTTCGTGTCACTTGTGGCTTAAGTAACTTTTGGACCGTTCTGATTGAGTGCGTTGCAGTGGGCTTGCTAATTCTTCTTGCTTATGCGCTACTAGCAATTGTACTTATCTTTATGGAACGTAAGGTCTGCGCCTACTTCCAGTGCCGTATCGGTCCTGTGAGAGTAGGATGGTGGGGCACATTACAGGTCTTTGCCGACGTATTGAAGATGTTGATTAAGGAAATCTTTGTCGTTGATAAGGCTGATAAACTGCTTTATTATCTGGCTCCTTTCCTTGTAATCATTGCATCTGTCGGTACATTCTCTTTCCTTCCTTGGAATAAGGGAGCTCATATCCTTGATTTCAATGTGGGTATTTTCCTTGTAACAGCCATTAGCTCTATAGGTGTTATTGGTGTGTTCATTGCGGGATGGGGTAGTAATAATAAGTATTCTGTCCTTTCTGCTATGCGTGGTGCCGTCCAGATGATTTCTTATGAGTTGTCATTAGGCATTTGTTTGATTTCAGCTGTTGTTTTAACTGGTACAATGCAGATCTCAGGTATCGTTGAAGCACAGACTGGACCTTGGCAATGGCTGATTGTACAGGGACATATCCCAGCTATTTTGGCCTTTTTAGTATTCTGTGTATCTGGTAATGCAGAGGCTAACCGCGGTCCGTTCGACTTAGCAGAGGCTGAGAGTGAGTTGACAGCAGGTTACCATACAGAGTATAGCGGTATGGGATTTGGTTTCTACTATTTGGCAGAGTACCTTAATCTTTTTGTTGTATCAGGTATCGCAACGACTGTATTCTTAGGCGGTTGGGCTCCTTTAAACATTGGATTAGAAGGCTTTGATGCTGTTATGAATTATATCCCAGGTATCGTTTGGTTCCTCGGTAAGACTTTCGTAGTAGTATTCTTACTGATGTGGATTAAGTGGACATTCCCACGTCTCCGTGTCGATCAGATTCTGAAATTAGAGTGGAAGTATCTTATGCCACTTTCATTGGTTATCCTTGTGTTGATGACCGTGTGTGTAGCAATGGGTTGGACATTCACTATTAATGGTTAAAGAGAATGGAAGATAAAAAACAATCATATTTTGGTGAGGTCGGGAGCGCTATCAAGACACTTGCTACAGGTATGAAGGTGACTATGAAGGAATACTTCACACCTAAATCTACCGAGCAGTATCCTGAGAATCGCAAGACAACTCTTCACGTCGCCAAGCGTCACCGTGGCCGTTTGGTTTTCAAGCGTGACGAAGAAATGAATCACAAGTGTACGGCATGTACAATGTGTGAGAAGGCTTGTCCTAATGGTACCATAAGGATTCTTTCTGAGATGGTTACCAATGAAGAGACAGGTAAGAAGAAGAAACAGCTCGTTGATTATGAGTATGACTTAGGTGATTGCATGTTCTGTGAGTTGTGTGTTTGGAACATTCAATACTAAAAAGAAATAAAGGTTTAGAGATATGGCAAGATTAATTATGTTTGCGGTTCTCGCCGTTATTATACTGGCTTCGGCCGTATTCTGCGTATCGACGAAACGTATCATGCGAGCTGCGACAGCATTGCTGTTCGTACTCTTTGGCGTTGCAGGTCTCTACTTCCTGCTAGATTACACCTTCCTTGGTGCTACCCAAATCAGTATTTATGCTGGTGGTATCACAATGATGTACGTTTTTGCAATCCAATTGGTAAGTAAGCGTACATTACAGGGACTCTCTGAACGTTGGTTTGGAAAGCATACTTTGCTTGCAGCCTTCATTGCTTTAGTAGGTTTTGGAACAGTAATCTTAGTTTTCTTGAAGACTGAAGTTCTGCGTCACGCCGCTGTGAGTGGAGATGCTTTATCTAACGAGATTACAATGGAAACCATTGGTAAAAACTTGATGACAGCTGAAAAGTATGGTTATGTTCTCCCATTCGAGTTCATCTCTCTTTTCCTTTTGGCTTGTATCATCGGTGGTTTGGTAATTCTAAATATCAAAAAGAAGGAGGAAAGCAAATGATACCAGTAGGATATTTCTTTGTCCTTAGTGGACTGTTGTTCTTCATCGGAGTATTTGGTTTTGTAACTCGTCGCAACCTTGTTGCAATGCTAATCTCTGTAGAGTTAGTTCTCAATAGTGTAGATATCAACTTCGCTGCATTAAATCGTTTGCTTTATCCTGATGGATATGAGGGTATGTTCTTTACACTCTTCTCTATTGGTGTAAGTGCTGCCGAATCAGCTGTTGCACTCGCTATTATCATCAATGTTTACCGTCATTTCCACAGCGATCAGGTGAACAGTATTGAAAATATGAAATTATAAAGAGAGAAACAAATATGTTTGATTACGCATTTTTAATACTTCTTCTCCCGTTCCTAAGCGCTATTGTGCTTGGCTTGTTCGGAATGAAGATGCCTCGCAAGGTCGCTGGTATTATCGGCACCTGTATGTTGGGAACACTATTTGTGCTTAGCCTCTACACTGCATATCATTATTTCTTCTATACTGGTGAATATACAGCAATGGGCGAGACCTTTAACGTAACTAATGGTCGTTTAGCAAATGGTACATACCCAACTGTTACTGTTTTCAACATTACATGGTTGAAGTTTACTGAACTTTTGACATTTAACATAGGTTTCCGTCTTTCTCCAATCAGTGTAATGATGCTTATCGTCATTACTACTGTTAGCTTGATGGTTCACATCTATTCATTCGGCTATATGGCTGAACGTGATGAGAACTATAAGTTTGAAGAATATGAACATGGTTTCCAGCGTTTCTATGCCTATCTGTCACTCTTCACGATGTCAATGCTAGGACTTGTTGTTTCAACTAACATCTTCCAGATGTACTTGTTCTGGGAGTTGGTAGGTGTATGTTCATATCTTTTGATTGGATTCTATTATCCCAAGCATACTGCTGTACATGCCAGCAAGAAGGCGTTTATTGTCACACGTTTTGCTGACTTATTTTTCTTGATTGGTATTTTGTTCTTTAGTTTCTACGTAGGTACATTCAACTATGACCTCAGTGTTAATCCTGGTCTTACTGAAACATTGAAGGGCTTAGCAAGTAATCCTGCGTTAACTTGGGTATTACCAACTGCACTTTTCTTAATGTTTATTGGTGGTGCTGGTAAGTCTGCAATGTTCCCATTGCATATTTGGTTACCAGATGCGATGGAGGGTCCAACACCTGTATCTGCTTTGATTCACGCTGCTACGATGGTTGTTGCTGGCGTATTTCAAGTTGCATCATTGTTGCCTATCTATGTACAGTTTGGTGCGCAGGAGCAACTCCACTGGATTGCTTGGATTGCAGCGTTTACTGCTTTCTATGCAGCAGCAGTAGCTTGTGCTCAGCGTGATATTAAGCGTGGTTTGGCATTCTCTACTATCTCACAGATTGCTTACATGCTCGTTGCGCTTGGTGTTTGTTTCTATGATAGTAAGCATGGTTCATTCAATAGCGCTGAATATCTCCACCACGGTGGTCTCGGTTATATGGCTGCAATGTTCCACCTCTTCACTCATGCAATGTTCAAGGCTTTGCTCTTCCTTTGCTCTGGTGCTATTATTGTTATCATTGGTAGCAACTTAAAGGAGTATATGGGAGGCTTGCATAAATACATGCCTATTACAAATATCTGTTTCTTGATTGGATGTTTAGCAATTGCAGGTATTCCTCCATTTGCAGGTTTCTTCTCAAAGGATGAGATTATCTCAGCATGTAATGCCTTACCGGGTGTAGAAGGACAGGCTTTGAAGTGGATTATGACACTCGTAGCTGGTATGACAGCATTCTATATGTTTCGTCTCTACTACGTCATTTTCTGGGGTGAGTCTTACTATGAGCAGGACCCAGAGAATCGTCGTCGTCCACAGGAAGTACCATTCGTAATGTGGGGTCCATTGGTATTCCTTGCAATTATCTCTATTACGGCAGGTTGGATTCCATTTGGTCACTTTGTAAGTGTTAATGGTCTCAGCTATGATATCCACCTTGACTGGAACATTGCTACAACCAGTATTATTGCAGCAGTTATCGGTATTGCTCTCGCAACTTGGATGTACATGGGTAAGAAGCAACCTGTTGCTGATGCTTTGCAGCGTACCTTCCCACGTTTGCACAAGGCTGCCCTCAACAGATTCTATATTGACAACGCATGGCAATTCTTTACTCATAAGATTGTTTTCCGTTGCTTCTCTATTCCTATTGCATGGTTTGACCGTCACGTTATTGATGGTACTTTCAACTTCATGGCTTGGGGAACACAGGAGGCTGGTGAGTCTATCCGTTCATGGCAGAGTGGCGATGTCCGTCAGTATGCCATCTGGTTTATCACTGGTGCAGTAGCATTAACATTAGTATTACTTTGCTTGATTTAAGAAAATGAGTTGGATATTAACTGTATTTGTAATTATCCCCGTCCTGATGCTTTGTGGCCTTTGGGTTGCCAAGAATGATAATCAGGTACGCGGCGTGATGGTAGCCGGCTCTACGGCACTTTTGATAGGTGCTATCTGGCTGACCGTTTATTTTGTTCAGCAGCGCAACGCAGGTAATCATGATGCGATGCTGTTGACAAACTCTGTCATGTGGTTTAAGCCTCTAAATATTGCCTTTTCGGTAGGTGTAGATGGCATCTCTGTCGTAATGATTCTGCTTTCTGCAATCATTGTTTTCACAGGTACTTTTGCCAGCTGGCAGCTTGAACCAATGAAGAAGGAGTACTTCCTTTGGTTTGTACTCTTGTCTTCAG
>QWCW01000472.1_pt1 | contig 13506 bp, 21 predicted proteins | sample 1972691 | NCBI WGS metagenome assembly QWCW01 (sample SAMN09866698, study PRJNA288562) | Human oral metagenome isolate pre2_saliva, whole genome shotgun sequencing... | reverse complement strand
TTCAGAGTACCTAAAGCGGAGAGAGAGGGATTCGAACCCCCGGTGCCTCTCAGCACGACGGTTTTCAAGACCGTTGTAATCGACCACTCTACCATCTCTCCAATGGTGATTACCATTTTGCAACCTAAACAAGTTAAACAAGTGTATTGTCTCAATTGCGGTTGCAAAGGTATAATGTTTTTTTGGAATAAAAGAAAAAAAATAAGATATTTTTCTATTTAAATATTTTTTAACGGGGTAGGGTAGTAGTTCTTCGCATTTATTGTTCGAATAATAACATAAAATATGAGCAGATATTAATGGATATAAAAACATATAAAATATGAGATAAAAAACATAGGTATTATTTATTTTATATGTAAATTTGTCTCCTAAAATAATAATAAAGATAGCATATTATGGATTTAGTACAACCTTACATTGCCATTGCCCTAAAGCTTGTTACGGGTATGATTGGTATATTAGTATTTCTGCGTATAGCAGGAAAGGCGCAAATGGCACAAATTACTCCACTTGACACTGTAAGTGCATTTGTTATTGGTGCTTTAGTCGGTGGTGTTTTATACAATCCCGATATGTCAATGTGGCATATTCTCTTTGCTTTAACCGTGTGGACGCTATTCAATATGCTTGTTCGTTTCGCTATGCGGTCGTCGCGCTTACGCCATTTCATAAAAGGGGAGAGTGTTTATCTTGTAAAAGATGGTGCAATAAATTTTAAGAATTTCAAACGAAATAGTCTTGAAATGGAACAGTTCAGATTATTGTTACGACAGAAGGGAATTTTCTCTATGTTCGATACTGAAGATGTTATCTTTGAGACCAATGGTGCCGTAACTGTTCTTTCACCAAATCATACTGCGCCATCATTTTTATTAGTAAATAATGGAGCAATAATAGAAAGTACTCTTGCACAATGTAATCTATCAAAATCGTGGGTGCTGGAAAATATTATACGTAACGGATTTAAATCGCCAACAGAACTCTTTTGTATGGAATGGACACCTCGTAAGGGTTTCTATTTTGTAACATACGCTGGCGAAGTAAAACGTGGTGAAGAAGAAGTTTCTATAGACGATAGTAGCCACGTAGTATAAATACATTTATTCTGAAAAGAAATATCAAACAGAAATCTACATTGATGGATATATTCAACAATGTAGATTTCTGTTTTTTGTGCAGTTGAGATTAAAGATTGGAAGAAAGAGTTTATATACTATTTATCATAATCTGCGTTATGGAATTTTATATTATTTGGATTCAATATCTGATTAAAACATTTTTCAATCAACAATATCATTGTTTTTACAGAAATCCAAAAACTCCTGCAATATAACTTTGACCATTAACTTCTACAGTATCGTTATACAAACATTCATTTCCACCAAGCGCAATAAACAATAAGTGTCTTAAAATCTTTTATTGCGTAATGCTTTCGTTTGCTATATGCTTTTTATTTCATTGCTTACTACTTCTTTTCTGGTTTTAGTGGATACTCTTTTTCTACAATTCGTTTGATAATGTAATTGCGAATTTCTATTGGAATTCCAATAATGAATATACATGGCAAGAATACGGGAAAGAAAAGATTACCAATGATGTTCCAAGTATTTCTCATAAGTCCTTTATTCAGTTGCCAAAGTGGTTCCATATCAAGAATTGTTTGTCCAAAAATTACGCCCCAAAGAACTATCAACAATAAAATACTGCCCACTACATAAATATTTTTTGCACCACGATTAAACACCTCTATTCGCTTATTACGTGGTACTCGTTCCAGTATTTTTACTTGTTTCGTAATCTGATTTATTCGTTCTTCTTTATCCATATTTTTTATTCCGATAAATCTATTATTTTACCAACTGCTTGTCCTATTATGTTTATATATGTTTTTGCATCTACAACTTGCATATTTTTATTAGATGCTCTGCCTCCCAATGCCAAAGCTGGAACATAACCATAGCACTGTCCATATTGTAAAGCTGGTAATTTCCCTTTAATATTTAAATAAGGTAGAGAGTTAAAGTATTCCTTGTCTTTAATAGCCGTTTCATCTCCTAAAGTAAAGTTTAAAAGAAAATCCATATCTCCTAAAATTTCGCTTGTACATTTTCTTATATTTATAAACAAAATTCTATTTCCCTCATCAGATGCAACTGTCCAGTTTTTATTTCCTTCCCAAATTAACAAATCGCCTAAAGCCGTAATACCAAATACTATAGAAGGTTCTAACAATTTATCAATGTAATCGAATACGAATTCGTACTCATCTGGATTAACCAACTGTATAAAACCATCTTCGAAAATACCAAAGCCCATATTTTGCCAGATGTTTAGCAGTTCTTCCGGTAGTAATCCTTTATATTTATTGATTGTTTTAATAGATACATCGCTATACTTGGTATAGTTATTTTTATTTCTTTCGTCGAATGTTAATCGTGCCATAACCTTATATTTTTGTTATTCAGAACTTAAAAAAATCTACCATATATTCTTTAATGTCTGTTGTGCATATTTTTTGCCAATGTACACTTTCTAGTAAGATACTCATATTAAGTTTTCTTGAAAACTTAACACGCTATACTCTAAGGCATAGTATTCTTTCTATCATTGTTCTTTTTTCTGCGAAATGTTGCTACTCTTTTTTTTTGTTTTTCCAGCGAAGAAATCGCAATTGGACAAGCTCTCACCAATTACTTTGTAATTCCCTATAATGAGTATGATAAATATAAAGGCAGATAATACCTCTAAGGAGACTAATACTTTAGCGAGGATTGACGCTGCCGCTATCTGGGTAATAATAGAACTAGTCAATACACTAAAACTGTAAAAGAAGAAGTTAGCTAAATCTTTGTACCAACATTCTGGTTGTATGTTCATAAATGCTTCTTTTTCATAATCGAAGAGGATATTGTATTGGACAGCAAAGTTTAATGCTATAGCAAATAATATTCCTATGATTGTAGGTAGCAGCGAGAAGAAACTTTTCTTTTCCGAAAAAGCATTCGCCAGTTTATCTAATATGTATACAATATAAAACAAGTCAAGCAGAACAAGAATAAGTATGAATGCATATTCCCATCCTAATACATCTTTATAATTTTCAAGATATATTTCGTATGATGCTTTATGAATACCATAAAAGCCAATGGTATAACCGATTAGCTGCCAAAGTATTCCTATTTTTTCATCGATTTTAGTTGAATATTTATTTATATATCTCACAGAGTTAAAAAGAATAAAACCGCCTATAGCTGCGATAGTATATAAGAAGAAAGCTTTTATATCCATTTCTATTTCTATTTATTATTTGAGGTATTTATCAAGTATTACCTGCTTCATACCTGGACAATCGGCAATGATTTGTTGAAGTTTTTATCTTGAGTTTGAGCAGTGTACATTATCAAACAAAAGTGTACAACTGCAAAAGTAGTTATTTACTCTGATATTTCATTCTTTTATTATCAAAAATTCTTTTGTTGGTTGAATTTTACTTTTATTGTTTCTCATATTCAAAAATAAATGCGGAATTACCAAGATATAAGCAATTCTGCAATGAATTATATGCGAATTTGGTTTTACCAAATAGTTATAAAACAATAAATGATGTCCTTTCAAAAGAAAAAACTATTTTCGCAGCTGTCCAACTTTTGTTAACGGCTCCTCTAAAAATGAAAGTTAAGGCAGGAAGCAAAAAAGGTGAAACGTTAAGTTATAAGACTGATGACTATATAAGAAAGTAAATTATTGACATTTAATTATTTAACAGATGGATATTATTGTAAGTTCTGTAATAGGTGGCAATTAATGTCTAAAATTGAAATGGGGAAAAACCTACATCAAATAATAATTGGAATAAGGAAAAATCTAAAGAAACAGTTTTTAAATATTTCCTTTGAAGGACTTGCTAAAATTAAAATCAATTTATACATTAGCAGAGACCTTCAGAATATTGCTCCAAATGGGGAATAACAAAATGTAGATACTTTCAGAAAAAGAATGAATTAGTTTCCGAATTTTGCATTGATATATATTATTAGAATTCTGAACCAATGCTCGATACAAAAAAAGAAGTTCTTACTATTTTTTAGAGAGCTCATTTATAAATTTAGGGGTTATGATTAAGGAAAAACTAAAATCAAAAGGATATAACTTTGATAATGATATGTTTAAAGACATAGTTTTTTTGTTATTAAGCATACATATTGTTCCTTCAACAAAAATAATAATAAAAAAAATAATTTTTATAATTATAAAAACAGGAAATTATAATTATAAAAATTATTTTTTTTATTTGAATTCGGTATAAGGATATATTGTTTTAAAAGTTGTTTGTGAGAGCTATATGTTTTTCGTGTCTTTATAGTTTAAAATCAATTAATTAGCGAAACCAAACTTTTCTTATGAGTATTATTTTGCTACTATTTTATTAGATGTTTGTATAAATTGACGCACCTTCTTCTATAAGGTTTATTCCTTTTAAATTAGCAGATTCACAAAGCTTTTTAAATTGTTCTGTAACAATAATGTACGAGGTCTTTTCTTTCATTCTTACCATCAAAGAATTACGAATTGAATTGGGGACGATATATAATTGTTTTATTACTTTTATAATAGCAGAACCATATTTTTTAGTTTCAACGACCGATTTTTCCTCATCTAAACAAGAAACTATCTTAAGAATATTTGGAATGTAAAAGTTCCTGTTTGTGTTTCCATCCATATCTTTTATATTTACTCTTAAAAATTGAACATCTTCCTCATATTCTTTGAACAACTTTACGAACTTTGAACTTACTAACGGTGTTCCAAATGTTGGCAAAACATCATAGTTATTCAAATAATCATCTATCTTGTCTACTTTATAGAATATTTCACTTTTTATTTCTATACGTTCTCCTTTTTCAAAGGCATTATATTGGATACTATTTTCTTCTGCATATTGAAGATATATATCCCTTTTATAAAACTCGCTTAACTGATAATACATAATTTAATAGCATTTAATTTCACATTTCCGCAAACATAATTTGGGTTCTACTCAATAGCCTTTAATATTTTTTTCTCTAAATCGATAGGAAACCAAACTATTGAAAATTGATATCCGTTAAATTCTTCTCTTGTTATTGGTGTCTCTTTTTTTGTGGAAAAATGTCTTAATCGAAAATCTTCACCTATTCCGAATATCATTTTTAATTTATCGTAATTTGAATGCTTATATTTATCGTAGTTTTCTGTTTTGCCAATTATTCGCCATCTTTTTTTTACAACACCATCCCAAAATATTAGTAGTGGAGAAAATAAAATACCAGAGTTTACTATTTCGTCTATACTTGTTTTAGCAGAACCTATTTTTTTGAATATCTCTACCAAAACCGAAGAACTCGTCTCTATAACTCTTCCAAATGCAAATTCTTTATCTAAATCTTCATCAGATAATTTCATTTTTAAATCCCAATCGTCTTTGGGCATAAACAATGGAATACAAAATATTTCTCCTGGATAAACAATAATTTTTTTCATAATTCTAATTATATTTAATGTTCTTCTTTGATGTGCTTATTTAAGAATATAATCTTCAAAAGATTCGGCAAGAACATTTAATTCACCATTATCGTAATCTTGTAGTAAAACTTTTCCTTCTTTACTTATTCCAATTGGATTTCCTGCATAATCAGTTCCTATAATAAGCCAGTCCAAATGTTCATTTCCTTCTTCCCGAAATCTTTTGGTTAAACTAATTATTGAATCTTCTCCCATCAGTTCGGAATTGTGGAGTCCATATATTTCTTTATTTTTTATTAGAGACCCTCCAAAGTTAAGCAAGAAATAAACATAATCTTTATCAAACTTAATGCCTAATTCTTTCTCTGCATGGGCTATTTCATCTAAATTAGATGGTGTTCCTTTTGCAATCATATTATTTGCGAAGAAATCGTTGATTTTTTCTATTGTACTCTTTTCCATTTTGTTATGTTGAAGTATTTATATTCTAATAATGCGAATTATCTTTTCTTTAGTACCAGCTTTGGTCTCTACTAACAAAATTCCTTTTGCAATTGTTTAAATCTATTCCGTTTTGTCTTAACTCCAGCCCATTTTTTATTTAGAGAGGTATTGCAAATATTTCTAATTTTATTCAGCTATAGAATAAGATATTACCAAAATGACTGGGAGGTATTATAAAAACCAACATTCAATTGTTCTTTTTCAACAATCTTTTTAAACAAATTGCTTACTATAATTTTAGATTTATATGTAGAATCTCGTACTATTAACAACTCTTCATCAACATTTTCTTTAATAATAATAGGTTCATCTACTATTTTATTTCCATCTGATAGAATTCTATAACCAGATTTTTCATAATCAATCACAGGCATAATTTGCTTTATTCTGCATAGAAAAAAGTTATAAGATTTATTGTTCAGTAGTATCTGACATGGGTAAAAACTAATTTTATCGGACAGATATAGCCTTGTTCTCTCTATAAATCTTTCTGAAAACACAGGAATACCACCAAAACGGGCATTTATTAAATAATCTGTTTGAGAAAGTAGTTTATGTGTGAATCCTTTTTGAGCTATTCCACTGAATTTTACATTTTCAAAATACCTCTTATCCTCAATATCAGAGAAAAAGTATTTTGCCATCTTTTCATAAGAACCATTCAGCTCTATAAGTGTATCTTTTTTATTTACTACTGTTGTTAAAAAATACCACATAAAAACACAATTTAATGACGACTATTTCTTGCATTGTTCAATCCCATTCTCGTATTATGTTCGAGAATCAATAATTCTTTTCTTGTCCGTGCAGGCATTCATTCTTCTATATTTGTACCGTTGAAGTAAATCATCTAACTTTTGTTTCATTAGAGCATTATATTCAGTATGAGGCTTTCCATTTAATTTAACCTCATAATGTACAGACCTTAATGGTAAACGGAATGAAGAAAGAATTATTGTTGCCCCTACTCTTCTACCGAAGATATTAAGTTTCTGCTTCCATACCTTATTATTATCAGAAATACTTATAAGGGTAGGTTGTATATAAATAGGGGTGAATGGAATTAACTTCATTAATAAAATCATCTATCATTGGTTTATCAATAGAGTTTTGTTTGTCTAACAACATTTCTAAGTCTTGATATAAAAAAGCCATTTGTAGAAAACTACAAAACGAAATGTTTAAACATTTGAATTGGCTAATATTAGAATATTCTCCTTGATTATGATCGTAGAATAAAATTAAGTTGTTTTCTCTGTTTATAAACCATTCATCGCCTTGTCCAGAAGTACCAATTATCCAAACTTTCTTACTTATATTGTCATAATTAGCTGCTAAATAGCGGTTCTCGCATAAAGCTTTCTCATATCCAAACACTTCAATGTCTGGAGTAATCTCTATACCTTCGTATTTTGAAACGAAAGACAGGTAGAACTTGTCTAATAAAGATGGTAGTTTATCTATTTTTCGAAGTTCTATCTTTCTCTGTTCCATCTTTTCTAATACTTCATATTTCGATAGTTTCTTAAAAAACATAATAAAGTCTATAGTTAATAGTTACCAATTTCTTTTACAATGTCTTCATACTTTCCTAACTGGCAGCGGAAATATATAAAGTTAAAGAAGCCTTTACAGTTGTAAAGTTTACCATAGTTTGGGAACAATATAATATCTAATAATATCTCCATACTTATCTGGAGTAATAACTTTGTAACATGCAAACATATTTTCATCAACTATTGTTCTATACATTCCACCTAAATATTTCTCCTCTTTTAGATTAATAGCTTTATCTTGTGTCAAACAATTTGCCACAAGTTTTGTGCTAATAAGAATATTTGGTACAGAAAATCCAACATCGTTTATCTCGTCTACAGGATTTACCACTGTAATACATAAAAATAAGTTGTCTGCCTCTATATTATTTAAAGTATGTTTTAAGTGAAGTTTCAGATTGTATAGTAAGAATAAGGAACAATTAAGCAGACACACTGAAAAATCTTCACGTGCAATACTCTCTTGTAAAACATTTATCCTTTCATACCTGTCTATTATTGGTATTTCCTCAGATAAATTTGAACGAAACACCATATTTGATATCTCATTCAATTGTTTATTGGTATATATGTTTTCATATATACTCTTCATCATATTTTTCAACTGTGTTCTCTTAATCATTACTTTTTCTTGTTTCAAAAAGTCTCTTTATGACTTGCATATTATATTTTTTGATAAACAACTTTATAATGCCTCTATTATCCACTTCTTTTTCCAGTTACTATATCTCTTTCGAGAGTCAATTAACCACTCTTCTCTACATTTTTTTAAAATATATTGATATTTCGAATTAAGGGCATCTTCTATTTCCACTTCAAGAATAGCAATTCCTTTTTTCATATCAATATTTATACTGGTAATTGTCATCTTAGGAAAGTCATCTTCAGAAGAAAAAACCTCAAACGATATAACATTTGGAAGTCCATTTTTTCTTTCTTTTTTTGTGCAATATTTATCAAAAATAGCCTTAATCTCCTTTTTCTGTTTATTTGTTATCTCTAAATCGGTGAGAGTTTCGTCATCTTCCAAATTATTACAATAAAGGTACCAATAATTCATAGCCTTATAGAATGAGACAAATCTCTCTTTAATAGTATCTTCAATAGATGTATCCATAATTTTAATTCTAATGTTAATTACTAAATTGTTTTGAATTCATTTTATTTCCATTGGTTGCAACTACGTCATACCCCCTTATTTTTGAAACTTAATCTTTTTGCCATTACATGTAATACCTTTTATAAAGGCCAAATCTATTGCATGTTTAGAACTGTTAAGAATGTATTCGTATAAACTGTTGTAGTCTTCAAAGTTAAATTCTAAGCTATAAAAACTTTTATCACTCAGTGGTGTGTAGAATGCTTCTTTTACTTTGGAAAGACCATACGAAACCTGATTATCATCTGGAATAGTAACAGAAATCGAAATTTCAAATTCTTTATCTGAAGGGTAACGTTTTGCTCGTTTAAAAACGCCGATTCCATTTGTAGACCGGTAAGCTACCCATATTAAAAGACTCCAATCCTTTAAATCTTGAATATTGATCCGAGGAATAAGAGATTTTACATATTCATTTAATATTTTCCGTATAGAAGCTATATCAACATTCTCGTTTAGTCGAGGAATCTCAATCTGTAGCAACACTTTAATTTTATCATCCATAATTATTCCATATTATTAATGACCGCCTTTATTTGGTTTATAACGTTTATCTTTTTCCCGATTTAAAGGCAGTTTATGCCCCTACTCTACCATTTTTTCTCTCCTTACGCTCCTCTAAACACAAAAATATTGCACTTAATAATAGAAACAAAATGGGTTAAATATCAAGAACCAACAAGTCTTTAAAGATACACTTGCTATATTCTATAAAACGTTTATTTATTTTTATATTTTCTATATCTACGATAATAGTACTATCTTGAACTATAAATACGCAACTTTTATTTGTTATTCGCACAGACTTACAAGCATTATAACATATATCACCATTACATTCAGCATATAATCCGTTTAAGTCAGCCTCTGGATCGTCATCATTATCTAACATAATTGGTCTTTGAAACAATATATAATTCTTATAATTATATTTATCATCTGCAAAACCAACCATATAATAGTTGTCTTTGCTATTCTTTGTTGCTACAATAGTTTTTGCTTTAAATTCTAATTTAAACATAATATATAGTTTTTAGGGTATATTCTTAGGGTGTAACTTCTTGTTTTTATATAATACTGACAAACATTTGTTTAAAAATTTTTCTGAATATCGCTACTTAACAACTAAAAGGTGTTTGCTAAAGCCTAAGTAAGCCATGCTAAAAGCCTCATAATTCGAAAAACCATTCCAAAAAAGAATTAAAACTTTGCCACTGTGGTTGAAGTTTTCCATTTTGAAAATCAATTAATTTCTGTCCAAGTTCAAGTTCCAAAACTTCTCCTGTTTCCCGATTGTAGAAAAAACCGCCCTCTGTTTCAAAGCTATCTAATGGAATATACTCTTTTGGTAAACCTAAAAAGCATTGCAAAGATTCTATTCTTTGAGCATACGTTGAGTATATTAAATACCAACAAATATTATCAATACTACCAATCCTCCCTTTAAAACTCATTTCTGTTGTATGTAAACAGAAATATGCCAAATCAGAGTTTAGGTTTATTCCCAAATCTAAAAGAGCTTTTGTATAGTTTTTTTCTTCTTTTTCTAGATAAAAATTATTTTCTTTTAAATAATTAATTATGGCTTTACTTAGCATACTAATGGTTTTATTAATTGTTGTGTGGCATTTTCCAATGCCTCATAAAAGAACTAACCCCACATTATTTATCTTTCTTTTGCCTTATTTCTTCTATTTCTTTAAGAGTATGTGTATAATGTCTCTTATTGGGATAAAAGTTCACATCTTCTAACGACTGCGACTTTAATAATGGAGTCATATTTCCGTCCTTACAATTCCAAAAGTTTATTTTCTTTAGATTAGGCATAGATTCTACAAAATCAATAGAGTCTAGTTTGTCAATGAATAAATCCTCAATATAGGAGTTATCTTTAAGATATGAGAAATCTAAAAGTTTCTTACAACATTCAATCTCCAAATTTTCTAAACTGGAAACTTCATTAATTTTATGTATGTCGTCAAGTTTATTATTCCTCGCAAGAGAAAGTTCTCTAATTGAAAGTTTCTCCACACCATCTAAATTCTGAATTTTTGAACCATAAATATGTAGAACTTCAAGGTTTCGCAATGCAGAAAATTGTACTAAGTTTGGAAAAGGATACTTACAAATCACCAAAGAAGTTAAAGAATAAGCCTTGTCTAAATTAATTAATCCATTCCAATAATCACCACCTAAATGTTGGAGCTTTGTAAATCGCAAGACATCGAATGTAAACTTCTGTTTATCATGAATATATATCTTTCTCATTTCTTTGAGATTGTAAATAGATTCAAAATTAATCACGTTTCCAATATCTTGAATGAAAGATATATCTTGCAACGTTTCAGACAATTTGTTAAGTTCCTTAAAGTCTACAATAACATTTTTTGCCCTACCACCTATTAAATGTATTTGTTGTAACTTTTTTTGGGCAGCATATTCCACACCTTCTTTAAAATTTTCCACGTGGATTGTTAAATAATCCCCATCTAAATTTTCTCTAATTGTCTTATCTAATTCCATTTCTTGACTTCCGTTTTTTGTTTATTTTTTGGGTTTTGTGCACTTTTGTTGTAATATTCATTGTCGTTGTCCATTCTATAGTGCTATTAAACTTTCTAAAGCTATTTCTTTAAACATCTCACTATCAAAGTTATATCCTTTAGATTTTAGTTTTTCCTTAATCAAAATCCCTAAATTTATAAACGAACTCTCTAAAAATAATAGAAATTTCTTTTTCGTATCGAGCATTGGTTCAGAATTCCAATAATATCTATCAATGCAAAATTCGGAAACTAACTCATTCTTTTTCTGAAAGTATCTACATTTTGTTATTCCCGATTTGGAACTATATTCTGAAACATCGCCACTTATGTATAAATTGATTTTTATTTTGGCAAGTCCTTCAAAGGAAATATTTAAAAACTGCTTTTTTAGATTTTTCCTCATTTCAATTATTATTTGATGCAGGTTTTTCTCCATTTCAACTTCAGGCTTTAATTGCCCGCCTATTACAGAACTTACAATAATTTCCATCTGTCAAACAATTAAATGTCAATAATTTGCTGTCTTAATAGCATCTCCTTATTAGTTAACGTTTCATCTTTTTTGCTTCCAGCCCAACCTTCATAATTTAAAGGAGCTGACAACAAAAGCGTACAACTGCAAAAGTAGTTATTTATTTCTCATATTTCATTCTTTCATTATTAAAAATTCTTTTGTTAATTGAATTTTGCTTTATTGTTTCTCTTTTCTTTTTAATTTTCTCCCCTTGCTCTAAATACACATTCCTGTTCAGAGAAACAGAAATAATGATTTAGCTTAATTACATTTTTCATCTATATGTAATATCGTTCTATCTTTCCTTGCATCTGCAGATGTAAATGTTTGCCATATATATGCCTGATAATATATTTTTTACAGAGACACTGTTTGAGAGAAGAAACAATATAGTATGGGGGTCTTATACCAATAAGAAAACATATAGTTTTGAAATGGAAATTATGGGTTAGAAAAAAATTAATAATAAACACCCGAATTTGTTATTATAAAAATAAAATTTATAATTATAATTTTTTATTTTTTAATAATAAATTTCTTAGCTGTAGCTATCTGGTAAAACTATATTTGCATATAAATCTTTGCAGAATTGTTTTTATGTAGGTAATTCCATTTTTTTTGCAATCCAAGACTGTAGAATTTTTGTAGCTCTGAAATAGAAAAGGCTATTGAATAATGGGTGAGAGTAAAGGTTTCACTTATCGTTAAATAATTTTACAACCAAAGAAATATAAATATGGTAAGAGGATAAAAAATATTCAAAATAAAGAAATTTTGATAATAAAATAACGAAGAATCAGAGTAAATAGCTACATTTGCAGTTGTACATTTCTGTTTTACAGCGTATAACTATATACTTTCGTTAAAAATTTAAATATGGAGGTTTATATATTCGAATTAAGTGCTACGTATGTACATCATTCTGACCCTAAATATATGTGAGAATTTTCTAAACAGATTTTGAAAAATATGGAATTGGCAGGGTATATAGATAAAAAATACAGATCCTGAATTAAAAAATACAGAATGTTAATTATGAAATACTTTGAGCTGCAATTTTATGATAATGACAGTTATTTGTTAAACGTTAGCAAAGTAGACAGACACAAGTATATAACCTGCCCTACTTGCAAGATGATTTTAAATAAAAGAAGTCTTATAGAAGAACATTTGCCTACATATAAGATAAAAAGAAAGAAATATCATTTATCAGGAAGTTATGATGGCTTTAAAATGGTATCGCAAAAATTTAAAGACTTGTATGAAATATCAAATTGGCAAGGGCTTATATTCTATTCTATACCTAAAAGTAAAGGCTTTTATCTGATAGAATGTTCTCAACAAATTATGCTTAACGAGGCAAAACGTCCCATTGAATTTGAAAATAAATGCAATGAGTGCGGTTCGTATATGGGTATTTATGGTAGTGTTCCTCTGTATATTGATGCCGATGTGTTTCAAAAACTGAAACCAAATACTTTTTATAGAAGCAATTTAGAGTTCGGATTTGATTTTGAACAAGACTATTGTTTATTTGCTTCCCAAGAAATAACAGAAAAGCTAATTGAACACAAACTAATAATAGAAAAGGATTTAATAGAAGTCTGTAGTATTTAATTATAAGTAACCCGTTGGCGGAATTAATCAATAGATAAAATATCAGAAATATGAATGTAAAAAAGTTGCACATGTCGCTAAAAATCAGTAACTTTATGATAATCA
>QWCW01001210.1_pt1 | contig 13543 bp, 25 predicted proteins | sample 1972691 | NCBI WGS metagenome assembly QWCW01 (sample SAMN09866698, study PRJNA288562) | Human oral metagenome isolate pre2_saliva, whole genome shotgun sequencing... | reverse complement strand
ACTATCGTAGAAGCACGTGGTGGTCACGGTGGTGGTCATGGTGGAGGACACGGTGGTGGTCATGGAGGTTCTCGTGGTGGGGGTAGCCGAGGAGGTGGCTCTCGTTCAGGTGGAGGCTCCAAATCAGGTGGTTCAAAGAGTGGGGGTTCAAAGAGCGGAGGAAGTTCTAAATCTGGTGGTTCAAAATCTGACGGGGGTTCTTCAAAAACTGGAGGCTCTAACAGTGGTAAGTCTAATAGTAGTGGTTCGGGTTCAACAGGTTCTAACTCTTCCCCTAAACCTAACACTCCATCAAAAGCAGACCCAAAACCTCACACAAGTAAGCGTGTAGAAACTAAGTCAGGTTCTACTGCAGACTCTAAGTCTAGTTCGTCTAATTCAAATAAAGGTAGTTACATCTATCCACGCAGTGGTTTCCATAGTTGGAACTCTCAAGAAGATAAAGACAAAGATAGAAAATCATTCTACAGTACTAACAATTACTACTATGGTGGTTCTTCTTATGGGGGTAACTCCTTTATGGAAAATCTATTGTGGTATAACTTGTTGTTTAATGGTTATAACCACAATACCTACAACAGTTATAACTCATATCAATCTCCTTTATCTTCCCCTACTTGGTCTGCTCCTAGTAGTGTAAGTCAGCCTCAACAAAAGGCTGAAGACCAAGTTACCCAAAGCAAGGGGTATTTAGACTGGCAAAAGATTGGCAAAGTCCTTAGGGGTATCGCAGTAGTCGGAGCTCTAATTACTGGAGCTATTTGGTTATTGTCTAAGGTTATGGGTAATTAAGAAAGGAATTATCAAATGAAGAAAACTTTAATCATTCTTGGAAGTGTAGCACTTGTTGCACTAATTGCAGTTTTTTCTGTTGTCGGCTCATACAATGGTCTTGTTAAGAAAGAGGAACTTGTTAAGAGTGCTAATGCTAAAATCGAAGTAGCTCTCCAACGTAGGTATGATTTGATACCTAATGTAGTTGATTCTACAAAAGGGTATCTAAAGCATGAAAAGGAAATCTTTACTAACATTGCAGACGCTCGTTCAAAAATTGGTTCTAGCGATAGGGCTACAAAAGAAGAAGGTCAATCAGAACTAAGTTCTGCTATCTCTCGCCTATTGGTAGTGAAAGAAAGCTATCCAGAATTAAAAGCTGATACTCAGGTATCTGCACTTATTGCTGAGTTAGAGGGTACTGAAAATAGACTCGTTGTGGCTCGTACAGATTACAATACTATCGCAACCGAGTACAATCAAGAACTTCGTACTTTCCCTAAAAGTATTTTGGCATCTATGTTTGGTTTCCAACGAGCTGAGCTAGTAAAAGCTGAAGAAGGTGCAAAAACTGCGCCTAAAGTAAACCTATCTGAGTAGGTTGTGGGGGTATATCTTATGAAAAAGTTAATCTTACTTTTAATTGCTCCTTTGCTATTCTTCATGTCAGTTGTATCTGCTGATGTAACTATACCAGAGCGTCCCTCAAACGGTGTTTATGACCCCCAAGGGTATCTCAGCTCAGTTGTAGAAGATACCCTAGCCGATATGAATAGTAAAAGTGAAACTCAAGTGGGTATCTATATCGTTGATACTCTCGAAGGAGAACACATCGAATCGGTGGCTAATAAGGTTGCTCGTAGTTGGAAGATTGGTAAATCTGACACTAACAGTGGTATCTTAATCGCCATTGCTATAAAAGACCGTAAGTTCAGAATAGAAACTTCAAACGAAGCATCTACTTGGTTGACAGATTCTCGTGCTAGAGAGTTACTAGATGAAGCTAAGTCTTACATGAAAGAAGAAAATTACTCCGAAGGAGTGTCATCTATTCTAACTGGTATCTCCAACCTAGAATCTAAGAAAGCTGAAATTGTCAAAGAGAATGAAGAGCGTCAAGCTAAGTTAGATAAAGCCAAAGAAGATATGGCTCGCAACACTGAGCGTTTCTTCTTCTATCTTCTGCCATCATTCCTTGGTCTAGTGGGTATTGGAGCTCTATTTGACAGGTTTTCACGTCTTAGACGTTCTAAGTTCGACTACGAAGGTAACAATAAGTTATATCCAGACTCTTATGGTTTTGTTTACAATAAGTCTTGGGCAGATGGAAGAACAACAGAATATTTCCATCAGAAAGTAGTTAAACGCTCATATTACGACTATCAAGGGTATGATAAACTCTATCCTGATTCTTATGGTTTCGTACCTAACGAAACATGGACACCTTTCTTAGTAGATGCTTACTACAAAGAGCAAGAAGAGAAAGAAAAAGACAAGTTAAGACGTTCCCAATATGACTACCAAGGTAAAGATAAACTTTATCCACACAGTAGTGACTTTAGAGAAAACGACTCTTGGACAGACGCACTTGTAGCAGCCTACCTTGCAGAGCAGTCTTTCTCATCTAGTCATTCTTCATCTTATGATTCAGGTAGTTCAAGTTCTAGTTCATCTTGGTCATCTAGTGACTGGGGTGGTGGAGGCTTTGATGGTGGAGGTGCATCAGGTGGTTGGTAAAGAAAGGAAAGTATATGTTTAAGTTTGGTGAAGATTGGAAGAAGAACTTATCACTCCTTGTGTACTCTGCAGTATTGTGGGGTATGGTCTTGCACTTCCTCTTTAAATACGGAGTTGCTGACAAGTCATGGATTGTGTCTATCGTATTCTCTGTACTAGTCTTTATTTCATTGGTAATGGCTCTAGGTTCTGTGGTTAGGGGTATCAAAACAGATAACGTAAACATCTTGACTCTGCTAGGTCAACTTAGTTCATTCTCGTTACTCATCTTCCTTATGGCAGTTTATGTCGGTGGAGTTGAAACAACTGAAACTCGTCAGATAGTAGAAACTCGAGAGTTTAACGGTACTGTTGGCTCTAGAAACTATGAAAGAGGCTTACATAGTGTAAACTTCAATATCGAAGGTGAGGAAGGTGTCCTTACACTAGACAACGTAGAAATGAAAGTAACGTTCACAGAGGGTACTCCTGTGCACCACATCAATACAGTTGCTATTGAAGAAACTCGTAAGGACTGGTTAAACCACACTAAGTCCTATATCCGTAACATTAACCTTGTAGTTGATTAGTTTCAATTAGTTTTAATAGCTTTTATTTGGACTAGCACTGTAGAAGGTACTTAAAAGAGGTTGAAGGACTCGCCAGTAGGCTTGTCCTTTTTCTATAAATATTATAAAATGGTGGTAGAAAAATTTTCGTCTTGGTATTTTTCTACGGACTGTACCTCGACAGGAGGTATTATCATGGCACAGCTTACAACTATTGATGTTAAGGCTTTTCGTCTTAACACTGCAATTCAGCGTTTTAATCAGCTTTCCTTACAGAACCTAAGCTTGGTGAGTATTCATCGTAAATTCGGCTACTTCGCATTTGTTTGTGAACTGGCTGACAGAGAAAACTGGAAAGGAGGTTTCAACCCTAAAGACAGACCCAACTTATCTGAAATGAGTTTCAATGGGGTATGTCTAAGAGTTGTTTCCTTACTCATTGATGCTTATGGTCAAAATCTGTTCAGGGGTAGTTCTTGCTTAAAGTATAACTTACAGAAAGAGTATATTTCAATCCCAAGTTCTAAATTCCTAAAAGATGAACCTATCTGTAAGGAAATCTTCCGTATCTTACGTTATCTAAGAAAAGAGGAACTTAAGCTAGACGCTGATGATTTGAGGTTGTACGCTAAACAGTTGGGGTATGCAGTAGAGTTTGGTCGCCCTAGAGAATACAACTTTGGTGGTCGAGTTTATCTCTGCAAACGTATTGATTTTGTTAAGAATGAGGATTAATCTATATGTATAACGATTTAAGTAAATTGAAACTTAACTTAATGCTTATAAGAAAAGCAAGCATCCGTGTTGCTTTGGTCTTGTTGCTAGTTTATTTGGTGCTACATTTTTCATCACTCCAAGGTTGGATGTTTGAAGAATTGACTAGTTTCAGTCAAATTTCGTCTATAACTTTCTTTGTTCTAAGCACTACAATGTTTGTCTTAGAAGATGAAATTCAAAAAATCATGAACAAGTCACCTTTTGGTGGTGGTTTCCATGCTATGATGCAACCCATGGGTGGTTTTGATGAGTTTATGTCACCTAGTGGGTTTGCAGACTCGATGCAAGACTACACCACTGAAAGTGGTTCTGACGATTTGTTTACTCCTATCGAAGATGATAGTGAGCTAGAGGTTGATGGTAGAGACCCCGAGGTTGTAGAGTTTGATAAGGAAAACGAAGATTACTGGAAAACTAAACTCGAAAGCATTCCAGAACGCACGGTGTATGACTTCAAAGAAAGAGCCACAGCCCTCAGAGACCTTACAGAAAAACGTTTCGACCTTTTAAGGAACGAGTTTCTTGCTCATGTGTTCGGTACACCTGAGGGTGATGAACTTCCAGAAGGTCAAGACCCGCTAACCTTTATCCCTAAAGCTTACCACTGTGGTGTTTATGTGTCGAACGTTTTACTGGATATGTATGGTGGTGAGTGGTTACATTACCAAAACCGTTTAAAGACTCTCTTCCAAGACGATTACAAAATCGACTTCGATGACGAAGGTAATATTTCCTACCAACTAAAATAGCAACAAAGCAGACTACTTGGTCTGCTTTTCGTGTACTAAAGGGTATTGATTTTTAGCCTTAATTGTGCTAAAATATATTTATCTTACGAAAAGAGACATAAACTTATGGGAAAGACTATCTTATCTAAAATTTCTGAGTATGCTCAGGAGGACGCATACTATCATTGTGAAGACGTTGCTCGTAGTTATTGTGACTTTGGAGTTCCTAAAAGTCTTGCGGAAGAGTGGATATGTACTAAGTTGAATGTTAGTAAAGAACTTTCAGAACGTGCTTGTGACTATGTTTACTATCATTCTAAAGATTAAGTAGGTATCTTTCTAAGTCTTAATCTCTTTACTATTTTTAGTATTTTTAGCTTTTATTTTAGCTAATGTGCAAAAATTATATGAGTTGCAGTATATCTGCTTTGAAAGGTAAAATATGAAAAACGTAAAATATCTCTCAGCGTCGGCTTTGGCAGTCCTTGCTCTTGGTTTTGGAACTCAGGTTGTGCATGCAAGTATTGATACCGATACCATTAACGAAAAGTGGGGAAAACCTACTCTAGTTTCTCTTATTTCTTCTGCGTTAGTACAAAAAGCAGACAAAGGTAACGGAGTTAAAGTTACAATCAAAACCCCAAACAACATCACAAAGGTAACTGCATTGCAGTATCAAAACGCAGCCATTACAGCAGGTGCTAGTGACGTAAACATTGAAATCGCTAGTCCAGTGTCAGTTACTGGTGAATCAGCCCTTGTAGGGGTATCTAAGGCACTCGAAGCCAACGGTCAAGAGGTTGACCAAAAACGTGCAGAAGTTGCCAACCAAGAACTTTCTACAACTGCAACAATCGCAGAACAAAACAAAGATAACGATAAGTTCGATGCAGCAGCCCTTGATTTGGCTCTATCACAAATCAAAACTGACCTTGCCAAGTACAAAGAGTCTAAAGGAAAAACTGCTGACAACAAAGAGGTAGAGAAGATTGTAAACAAAGCCTTAAAAGATAAAGGTCTTAACAAAATTATCTCTCCAGAGCAAGTGCAACAAATTATTTCATTTGCCAACGCTTACCAAAACACTTCAGCTATTGACTCTAAAGAGGTCAAAGAGCAGTTAGAGAACTATGCAAAATCTGCTTATGATTCATTATCTGACCAATACAAGAAGTTTGTTTCTAGTGACGAGGCTAAGGGTATGTGGGAAGGAATCAAATCATTCTTCGGTAACTTGTGGGACTATCTTGGTGGTTTGTTCTCAGGCAAGCAGTAATACTAAGGTATCTTAGTTTAGATTGACTAATAATTTTATTTATAAGCTACGAGAAGATGCTCTTACAGCCGAGGTTGGTCAACATATTTACTCAAAAGAAGATCGAGATTACTATTTTGTTTGTAGTCTTTCTGACTATATTGTAGTTCGCACTTCGCATAACCAACACTCTGAGCAAATAACTTCTCTGCCAGAGGAAGTTGTTGCAACTTTCACGGAGCTTGCTTTCTTGCGTTCTGACGGTCTCAAAATCAATGAAGAGTTAGAAAATCTATTTGGTGGTTCTTATCATTACTACAATTATTCTTCACATGAGTTCTTTTTTACTCAGAATTGTATTGACTACTCTGCTGAAGCAGTATTCGAACCTTGGACTGTAGTTCTTAGTATGTCTAAGTACTGTGATGAGGTAGAGGGTGCTATCTATATGGACGAGCAGGGTGTAGTCCATGACTTATCTGTGGAAGATGTCGTAGAGTTGGGGTATATCTTCAAGGCTCAGCTAGAAGCTAATAGAAAAACAAGGCAATAAAAATTTATAGTATTGGGGATTTATCAAATGAATAATTCAGTTAAGAGGGTAGAACCTAACCCTTTTGGTAGAATAGGTTTGGTCGCTATGTCTAAGAAAGAGCATAATAGTATTGGTGATTGGGCGCTACAACAAAAACGAAGACGACAACTCAACGAGTTGATTTTGGAGTTTAGTAAACGAGCTCCCTTGGGTATGCCTAATCCAGCTACTGGAAAGTACGAGGATAAGCCTAGGATTATCAAGAGTGGTTTCTTTAAAGCAAATGATTGGTCAGAAGTTAAAAATTAAATTAGGAGTTTCAAATGAACAACTTACAAAAAGATTACTTAAACCACAGCAGACCTGAGTATCCTAAACAAAACAAGGGTTACACTCTACATTCTCTACCAAGCAAAAACTTTGCTATGTCAAACAGTGTACCAATGACTTTCTACGGTGGTTTATCTCAGCGAGTTGAGGGTCACCCGACTGTTCCAATGTCGGTATCGCCTATCATAATCAAGTCTAAAGAGGCTCTCGAAGAAACAATTCACTACTTAAAAAGTAACCATTTGTTACCTCTTTACACTTATCTGATTATCAGGGAAGTAAACTACCTCCGAGTGTACTTCCCGTCGAAAGATAGGTATGGCAAACCTAAAGATGTTCTAGGTGACCAGATAACTAGTGTTATTTTTGAGAAGTCATTAGAACAGGAAACTCCAAACTTCAAATTTTAAGGTAAGTGTACAATGGTAAAGTATAAAGAACTAAGGTTTTACCAGAGCAGTAAGGTGGATGTTGGGGTTCTGCTTAGGTCAGTCTTTCACCTAGCGGAAAAGGGTATCTCCAATCCAAAGGTAGCTAGCATTTCGGTAAAACGTGATAAAAACTTAGTCAAAGTAAGTCACACTGACGAGTATGGTCATGTATTGGAATTTTGTTTAGTAAGAATAGTAAACCCTAACGGAGATATACACTTCAAACTTAACTATTTACATTCCTACTATGTTCAAAATCTTAGTAGCGTATTGAGTGTGCGTTTAGAGGATTTCCACGATCTAGGTAACTATGTAAACTTTAAGTTAGCTAATGATGTATGTTTCAAAATCTATAGAGAGTCTCCAGTTCTTTTGAACTATGTGATTTCTTCTGTAGATGATTTCTTTAAATCCTCTCGCGAAGGGGTATCTGCTCTAGGTAAAGCCAAGCAAGATTATACTGTTATGTATGACGTTCAAAGTAAGGGTTCATGGAATATGTTGTAATATCTAACAAATTTTAGGAGGAATGATGAATGGTAGAAGAAGTTACAATGGTAGAAGTTAAAGAGTTTCTCACTCGTATGCGTGAGGACGGTGTTATGGGGTTGTGTCCTAAGTATTTCCTAGCTGAAGGTGGGTACGTTAATGACAGCAGGTACTTAACAGTAATCCGTGATAAGGTTCAGTTAGTCCTAAACGGTACAGTAATTAAAGGTAATTCGTTAATCGCTAAAAAACTTTATCGTATGCTAAACCACAAGAATTACTCTCTCGTACCTTACTCTATCGCTAGAGGGGTGGTCTAATGCGAGAATACTTTAAGTTTAAGTATATGTTCGCCTTAGCAGTAGTGGTATTCTTACTCGGTTGTCTCGGTGTATGGGGTATCCAGTCAGGACGAACCAGTGGTCTAAGTGAACTATCTATCGCTCAAACTTACACGGCTGAGCAGTTCATCAATCGTAACTCCTCTAACATTCACGTTTACGTTCTCTACAAACCTAAGTGTCCTGTATGCAAGGAGTTCGGAAACCCTATAGCTGACGCACTCCGTAATAAGAACTCTAGCTCTTATTCGGTGGTCAATGTTGAGGGTGGTGTTCCAGCTTACTTATCCGATTACTTCGGTAGCGATACTTTTGACGGCATTCACGTTCCTTATATCATTATTGCACAAGGTAATTCTATATTGTACGATCAACGTGTCGAGAGTTACGAAATTTTAGAGGAGTTCAAAACTACCCTCCAAAGCATGATTACGGAAAATAGGTAAGTACATTACCTATTTTTTCTTACTTAAATGAGCTTGATTTTCGTTATAAACAGTGTTAAAATTAGTATGTATTTAGGAATATTACTACTTGGTTTAGTGGTAGTCTTAAGACTTTGGTTTCTCCCTATAGACAAAATGAAACTAGGGTATCGAATTATTAAGAGGTATAATAAAAATGGAACAAATCAAAATCAGCACTAAAACTAACAAAGAGGCTATTGAAGTACTTGAGTCTGTGGAACTCTCAGCAAAGGTAGCGACTTCAGAACTCTATTCAATGGAAAATGTTTTTTCTGCGTTTTCTTGGTATTGCGAGGAGTGTGGTGAGCACAACGAATCTGACCTACGTTCAGGTTGTGAGATTGAGTGTGAGTATTGTGGCTCTTATTGCCCAGATGTTGACGACAACACTTACAAACTCGCTGAATTGGTTTATTCTGAGCTTGTTAAGCGTGGCGAATATTAAATTAGATTGGAGATTACTTATGAGAAGGTTTGTTTTAAGTTCTACATTTAGTGGAAGACTTATCTCTAATTTGTCTTACGACCGTAAGGAAAAGAAATATCGTGTTCAACTTACGGACAATTTAAACGAAGCTAAGATATGGAAAACTAGAGCAAATGCAGAAGCACAGGCTCAACGCTTATTTGCCTGGAATAGGCGAATTCCTTTTGAAATTAAAGAAATTAAATAGGTGTAAGCATGAAACTAAACGTCAGAAAACACTTTCAAAAGGATAGGTTACTCGCTAATCCTGTTACTCACACTAAGTACAGGGCTTACTTAGACTTACTAAAGGTATTAAAAGATATCCCCAGAAGTTGTGGTTTTACTTTACCTCATGACGTAGAAGGGTACAAAATTAAGGCAAGTCAAGATTCTTATGGCAATCTTGACTTAGATGTTTTCTACAGACGCCAGAATTTCCTTAAATTACATTTAAGTTATGGGTTTGTAAGGAGTGTAGATTTTCCTTTAGTCCGAATTCCAGTAGTAAACACTTGGCTAGAGGGGTATTATAATTCCTCTATAATGGGCTGTATAGAGGTTCTACAGAGGTATGGCGATGTATCTGAACCTCCTATCTTTTGGGACTTCACTGGTAGTCACAAACAACTTACCCTAAGGTGAGACAACAATCCTTTAGCAAACTAATAAAATATCTTGACAAGTATATGGTAAAGAAAGCCCAAGGGTATCGAACTATTGTCCCTAAAGACGGTCTTAACCATTACAGTATCGAGGCTAGTGTTGACACTATCTTCGGTTTTTCTTCTCTATTTACCTTGTACTTTAAAGACCTAAAGGTTGCTAACTTCAGATACATGCCAGGACACCCTAATATTGCTTATATCCTACCAGATAGTGGTAATAAGTGGATAGAGTACACTGAGGCAAGTCTAGAAGCTATAGACGGTTTAGATAAGACTGTAGAGAGTTGTCTTAGAACTATTTCAGGTATAGATGACCAAAGAATGAAAGTAAACTTCTGTTGCGACTCTAATCACTTAAGTATTGACAATGACCCTTATAACTACGGTAACGATAGGTATAAAAGACGTGATTTTGCATCTGAGGTACGAAATCTTAAAAACTAGGTAGCAGAGAGTTTTTTGTACAGTTGAGCTAGTCTCAGGGGTATCCGCTTTAGCTAAATTATAGAAAGGTAAACAATGAAACCAAACAAACCAGAAATCATTCCTTACTATAAATACAAGCAACAAGCATTTTGGAAGTTTAATAATGCTTTAGCTAGTCTTATAGACCGTAACAGGAATATGTCAGATCCATTTGGTGTTCGCATAGATAGTCAAACTAGGTTTGATTTTGTAATTTATCTACAGGAGGGTAGTCTAACAACAATCAGTGTTAGGCAATCATTATTTCCAGTAGGTTTTCTACACCGAAGAAAGTTGTCTAACGGTAGTTTAAGGTGGGTTTTCGTTAAACCCAGCATTAAAGATAGTTCTAAGGAAGACTTACTTTTACTAAACCAAGCTACTGACGAAGCACTTTCAGATTTCTTAAAGGCTTTTTGTAAACTACCAACTAAAGCTAGTAAATCTTATTTAAACTATGTGTCAATCACTATTTGGCACGATTATCTTAACTACTCTATTACGCAATCTGATGACACGAAGTTAGAATTTAAGACAAGTCTAGAGTAAAGGTGAAGTAAATGGTAAAGAGTTCTGTAATAACTTATCCAAAATACAAACAAGAAGCTTACTCCAAACTTAACAGTGCATTGGTAAACTTCCTCTTGCGTAACGGGGGTATGTCAACTCCTTTCTCAGGTAGTCTAAATCCCAATACTTCCCTTGGATTTACGGTTAACTTACGGTATGGGTGTACTCCAACAGTAGATGTAATGTTATCGATGTTTCCAGTAGCTACATTACGAAAGGAAAGATTATCGAATGGTAGTTTAAATTGGGTTATTTGCAAGTTCACTTCTAATCATACGGAAGTAGAGATACTTGTCTTAGATTCAAGAACTGTATCCTTACTAGAAGAGTTTATAAAAACTTTCTCTAAATTACCAGCTGAAGCTAATAAACTTAAGATGTATTATGGTGCAGTTACTATTCTTCATGATTCTCTATGCTACTCTGTTTATCAAGATGGGGGAGCAAGTCTTAAGTTTTCGTCAAAATTATAGAAAGAGTTATATAAATGACTAAAGATTATGTAAAAGCATATCCAAAATACAAACAACAAGCGTTCAACAATATTACGAATGTACTTATAGGTATCTTAAGAGAAACAGACTTCTTTAGAAGATATCCTCAAACTGTGGGGTATGCCGACAAGTTTTTCATACACTACGATAAAAGTTACTTTGAAGAAGAATTCCGTCTTGCTAATGGGGGTATGGTTAAGGGCTTTAAAGTCCTCTTTTGTGGTAGACGTTGCTTTACTATAAAGGGTAAGGACATTATATACGTTAATTCCCTATCTTATCAAAGAAGGCAACTAACTGAAGAAGAATATAACATAATTTATCAAAACTTAGAAATATTACACAAATTTGCAGGTAGTAGTCATAGCACAATTCAAATGAAGATTAGACCTATCCAACGTTATTCTATTGACTACAACATGATGAAATTTGAAGGTAGGTGGGGCAACACCTATGAAGAGAAACGGAGATTAGCACGATGAGTAACCTACACATCACAAAACCTTACTACAAATACAAACAAGAAGCTTACAATAATCTAAAACAATTAGGTAAAGCACTCTTAAAGGAGTTTGGTTTCTACGAACAGTTTCCAGAATATTCAGAGGATGACTTAGTCATTCACCACGACCCCTCTAGTCGTAGTGGTTCGGTTAGTTTCAGTTTTAGTAAAGACGATATGTCCTCTCGCCTGTGGGTATTCACTCTTGAACCTAACTTCTGCATCCGTATGGCATCTTTCCTAGAAGGTAGAACTAAGTTGACTTTAGAAGAATCTCAGCTTGTATCAAAGAGTGTAATAGCATGTTTTAGGGCAGGTACTGATTCTACGGTTGTTAAAAAGTTAGGTTCTGCAATCATTTACTGGTATGTAAGTAAGGAAAAGTGTTACTTTAGGTCTGTAAATGGTGCAACTTATATCAACCAAGGGTAGGGGTATCTACTATGGCTAGAAATACATCAGAAAGAAATAAAATAGTAAAACCTTACTATAAGTACAAACAAGAAGCATTTACAAACCTCGTCAAAGCAGTAGAAGGCGCTGCTTCAAGGGTATGGAATAACGGTAAGCCTTTAAACTTCTTCCCTAGCGACTTTGCTTTTGAAATATCATACACCTTAGGTAGTTTCAAGAACATACTCATCTTTCGTGATGGTGGTTCTCTTGGCGAGATAACTTTTGAGCAGGGTGAAGCTTTCTATAGCTACTACTGCAGGGTAGGGAACTCAACCAAAGTAGAGAAAAAGAAAGTTCCTCTAACTTTCGAAGAGTTTAAATCGCTTAGAAGAGCGACTCTTGACTTAGGTAAACTAACAGAAGATGAGCCTAGTGATGTTCTATTCCGTTATGTCGTGAAGGCTTCAGAATATGAGATATCACGTTATAATCCTTTCCCAGGAGGTGGTGGAGGGGATAGCATTGTAAGTTGGATTAGTGAATAGTCAAAAGGGGTATTAGATGTCAAAGGCAACAATCAAACCTTACTACAAATATAAGCGAGATGCTTACAAGAAAATACAAGATGTATCCAGACTTTTCTTAAAGGAAAATGATTTCTTCATTAGAATTGGCTTACCTCAAAACATTACCATCACCTTTAGAGGAGACTTAAGAAAATCCTTTGATCCTTATATAGAATTCTACATTAGGGGCGACAAGGTCTTAACCGTCTTTGGTAGTAAGGTAATTGGTCTACATGGGTACGATACTAGAGAGTTCTTAACATCTAAGGAGTATAGAACTATTTATGATAACCTAGTAATACTCTTTAAGCATTCTCCTAGTCAGAATGTAGCAACATTTATTGGAAAACCTATCTCGGAATGGGAGATTACTGATGAGTACTGTTTCTTTATGGAGGAGGGTGGGTATCAGTATATAAACAGAGATTAGTTTAAGTATTAAGAAAGGAGATACCTAATGGCAACAAAAACAGTAAAACCTTACTATAAATACAAACAAGAGGCTTACTCAAAACTTAATGGTTTGTTTAATGGTATTTTGAAAGATTGTGGTTTTTATGTTCAATACCCGGAACTTGAGTCTGAGGGGTTAGTATTTAGTTACAAGTCCAAGGAAGATTTAAAGAGTATGCCACATTCCTCAGCTTTATTTGGTTATGATCCAGGTATGGGTTTGGATTGCCAAATAGCTGTGTCAGTTAGAAATAAGATTTTACTGGAATTTAAGGAAAGTAATATTTTCTACAGAATTCCTAATGGTACTCGATTAAATCTTACTGACAAGGAACTGGGGGTAGTTAGAAAATGTCTAACAGAATTGTATAAGTCAGGAAGTAGTGGTTTGGATACTGCTCCAAGCAGTTTTGTTTATAGATTACAGAGTTGGTATTTCTCCCCAGATGTTCTTAAATTTTGTAGCATACGTAACGAAATTTACCTTTATAGTAAAAGATAGTTAGCCACGCAGAGGTATCAAACAAATGGAAAAAGTAACCAAATATCCA
>QWCW01001750.1_pt1 | contig 13687 bp, 14 predicted proteins | sample 1972691 | NCBI WGS metagenome assembly QWCW01 (sample SAMN09866698, study PRJNA288562) | Human oral metagenome isolate pre2_saliva, whole genome shotgun sequencing... | reverse complement strand
CCCGGCGACCCTGAACATCGCCCCCTTGAGCGTCGGTTTGCAGCTACGTGACGGTCTGTTCGCTGACCGCACCGTGATTCTGACGAGTGCGACCCTGACGGTGGGTGACTCTTTTGACGTTGCCGCCGGTGCCCTGGGACTGCAGGGCGAGGGCGCGCCGCGCTGGACGAGCATCGACGTGGGTTCGCCTTTCGACTACCGCAAGCAGGGCATCATGTACGTTGCCGGGGATTTGAAGCCTCCGGGATTCGGTGTGCACGAGGGCCAGCTGGAGCGTCTGCGTGAGCTGTGCGAGGCGTCGGAGGGCGGTGCCCTGGGCCTGTTCTCCTCGAAGCGCGCCGCCGAGCGTGCCGCCGAATACATGCGTGAGCACAGCGACCTGAACATTCTTCTGCAGGGTGAGTCTTCGCTCAAGGCCCTGGTGGAGGAGTTCAGCGAGGACGTTGACTCATGCCTGTTCGGAACGATGAGCCTGTGGCAGGGCGTGGACGTTCCCGGTGACTCTTGCCGCTTGGTGGTGATGGACCGCATTCCGTTCCCGCGCCCGGATGACCCGATTGCGCAGGCTCGTACAGAGGCGGTGAACCGTCATCGCGGTAACGGCTTTATGGCGGTTTCTGCTCACCACGCGGCGATTCGTATGGCGCAGGGCGCGGGTCGCCTGATCCGTTCGGTGTCTGACCGCGGTGTGGTGGCTGTGCTGGATTCGCGTGTGGCGACTAAACGCTACGGCGGTTTCTTGATGAAGGCTATGCCGCCGATGTGGTCAACGCAGAATAAGGCTGCGGTGACCGGCGCGCTGGCTCGTCTTTCGGCGAGTATTGAGCGTTAGCTCGGGCGGGATCCAGTCCTGGCAGCGCCGCACCTTCCGCTTTGGAAATATAAAAATCACCCCGGTGATACGTGAACATTCACGTAGCACCGGGGTGATTTCTATAGAGAGCTAAAAGCCTCGTAGCTATGTCTTTTAGAGGCTGTGTTGTTTAAAACAGCTTCTTTGAGATGCTGTGACTGTTTAGAGCCCGCGTTTTCTAGAGACTTGTGGTCTTCTAGAGACTGCGCAGCACGGAGACGACCTTACCCATGACGGTTGCGCGGTCGCCCATAATCGGCTCGTAGTTGGAGTTGCGCGGCATGAGCCAGGTATGGCCGTCGACCTGACGGAACACCTTCACGGTTGCTTCATCGTCGAGCAGCGCAGCAACAATATCGCCGTTGTCTGCGGTGTGTTGCTCGCGGACAACCACCCAGTCGCCGTCGCAGATTGCGGCATCGATCATGGAATCGCCCTTGACCTTGAGCATGAACAGCTTGCCGCTACCGACCAACTGGCGGGGCAGGGCGAGCACATCCTCCACGGACTGCTCGGCGGTAATGGGGCCGCCCGCTGCAATTCGTCCAACCAGGGGAACGGGTACGAGGTCTTCATCGCCGACTTCGAAGTTCGGCAGCTCGGGCAGGGAAGAGGAAGCACTACCGTGGATGCCGGCGCCGTTCTCATCCAGCACCTCAATGGCGCGGGGGAGCTTGGGATCGCGGCGAATATAGCCCATGGTCTCGAGGCGACCGAGCTGGTGAGTGACCGAGGACAGGGACGCAAGACCCACCATGTCACCAATCTGGCGCATGGACGGCGGGTAACCCTTTTGTTCAATCTCGGTGCGGATCGCGTCAAGAATCTTCTGCTGGCGCGCGGTCAGCGCCGGACGGGGTGCTGTTGCCATTTCTTTTCCTTCGGTCTGTACTCCGACCTCTGTATTCCGGTCGAGGCACGGATGGGTGCTTCACACGTTTTCTGGTGGTGTCCTAAAAATTTTTTTTGGTTCTGCCGAAATGGGTCTTATCTCGTCAGGGGGTGGAGGAATTCTATCCGTGCCGGAGCGATACCGGAGCGATATGCAGGCAACGAGTATGCGCCTCCGCCCTATAAAACTCAGCCAGCAGCACCTGCATTCGATACAGAACCAAGCTGTAACGGGTACAGAAACCTGCTGTGAGTAGGACTCATCAGGAGCGTGTGGAACGTCTCTTGACACCAGTGTAGAACACTACACCGAAAAACTCAAACAAATATTCTAGATTTTTTCTTCGAAACTCGAAGAAATTTTTAGTACATCTCTGCTAGACTTTAGAACAAGAGTTCGTATATACTCTTGAATCTCTCCTGGAATTCAGGATTTACGGGTGAATGTTCGAAAAATATTCGAAGATTCAACCCGGAGTCTTTCGGGAGAGGAGAGTGAATGGGTGTTCGAATGTATTCGAATCCTCTGCCTCTCTCTTCGCATGATCTACCTTGGATGCTCTAGGGAGCATCTGGCGAAGAGAGAGCGCAGGGGATGGGGTTCCGGGGTCACCCAGTGCGACCCAGCGCAGCCCGGTGCATCCGACGCTCTGACCTAACTAGGGACTAGCTACCCAATAGTTATCGCCTAACAATCACCACTCCATAGTTATCACTCAACTAGGACCTCCGAGCGGGTATCGCTCGGCATTGCTAGACCCGCGGGGCAACCCCGGGGCGAGCTGAGAGAAAGGAACCACAATGACTACAGCAGCACCTATTGCTTCTCGTGGCACTTCTGCACACCTTCCGGCAGGTTTGGTGGTACTTCACCCCGCCCGCACTGCGTCCGCCAGCACCGTGTCGGCCCGCACCATGCAGGGGCGTTCTCGTGTGCCTGCGTCTTCGCAGTCTGTTCGCTCTTCTCGTGCGGCTCATGCACCCCGTCCTGCGCAGGTGGCTCAGCCCGCCCACGCTCCTGCTGTTTCTGCCTCTGCTGCTTCTACCCCTGCTGTTTCTACTCAGGCATCTTCTGCGGCTCAGGCGCCTGGCGCGAAGAGTGTTCTTCTGGCTAAGGGAGGCGAGCTTCTGCGCGCGGTTCCCGCTTCTATTCGTCGTCTTGGCACTGTGCGCGGTTTTCTGAAGGGCCTGCCTCTGTTGACTTTGGCGGCGCTGATTGTGCTCGGTGCTATTAGCTTCTTTGGCCCGGCGGCTTCAGCCTCCGTGGAGAACTCTTCGGCGACTCGAACCGTCGTTGTGGTCAAGCACGGCGAGACCCTGTGGGATATTGCTCAGGCGGTGGATCCGCAGGGTGACACCCGTGATACTGTGGTTCGTATTATGGAGTTGAATTCGTTGACCAGTACCTCTGTTGATGCCGGTCAGCGTCTGGAAATTCCTCAGACTCAGCGCTAAGCATGGACCCGTGTGTGGTTGGCTTCTGCATGAGGTTGATGTCTTGACTCCGAATCCTCTATCTCTCAAGCTAGAGCGCTTGAGCTAAATTCTTGAGCCTATGAAATAGGAGCGCACCGATGCCTGTTCCCGTTGAACCCACACTCACCGAAATTGAATCTGCACAGGAAACTGAATCTGTACAGAATGCTCAGACTGCTCGTCCTGTGGTTGCCGTTTTGGGTGAACCCGGAACTCGTGGCGCCTTGGTGAAGCTTCTTCAGGATGCTGGGGCGGACGTTATCGTCACTACCGTGCCCGATCAGCTGCGTGAGGCTGACGGTATGGTGGTTACCGGCGGTGTGAGCTCTCTTGAGGCGTACGAAGACCTGAAAGCTAAGGACGCTGAGCGCGTGATTGGCCGCCGCGTTGCCGGTGGTCGTCCGGTGCTGGTTGCCGGTGCGGCACTGAGCTGCCTCTTTGACTCTATTACGGTGGAGCATCCGCAGATGGGGCAGGTTCAGGTTCAGTGCATGGGGGAGTGGCCCGGTGAGAGCGTGGAGCTTTCTACCCGCGACCTGGCGCCCGGTGTTTCTGCCCTGCGTTCTTCCTCCGATAGTACGCTGCTCAAGGATCTTGAGGGCGAGGCTCACTTCAAATCTGAGCACGGCGTTTTTGAGTGGGCTTTTGATCAGAGCATTGAATATATTGCCCCTCCCGCGGTGACTTGGATTGTCACCGAGCCCGCCTATATCGCGGCGGTTGAGAACGGTCCGCTGACGGCGGTGCAGTTCTGCCCGGTAGGTTCTGGCGAGCTGGGGGCGGAGTTTATGCGCCGCTGGGTTGCGTCCCTGGCGGTGACCGGTCGCCTGTCTTCTGAGTCTCTGTCTTCTGGCGACTCCGCTACTGCTGCGGGAGGTAACTAATGTCTGCGCCCGTTCTTGAACTTCTGCCCGCTGTTGATATTTCTGAAGGCTATGCGGTGCGCCCGGTGGGTGGCACCCTGTCCGGTGGTGAGCAGCGCCTCGACCCTGTTGAAGCGGCTCTGACTTGGGTGAAGTCTGGTGCTCGCTGGATTCACCTGGTTGACCTTGATTTGGCGTTTGGTCGCGGCACGAATACTGAGGTTCTGGCTGAGGTGGTTGCCGCCGTCCGTGCAGAGAGCGCCCGGAGCTCTGCCCCGGTTCGTATTCAGGTTAGTGGCGGCGTGCGTAATGCTGAGAGCCTGGAGCGCGCCCTGAGCCTGAGTCCGGATCGCGTGAACGTGACCAGTGCGGCTCTGGCGGATTCTTCCTGGCTTGAAAGCACTCTGGCTCGTTACGCTGATTCTGATCTTCTGGCTCTTGGTCTCGATGCCCGCTATAACCCTGAGCGGGGCTGGGTGACGGTGGCTCGCGGTACCGACTGGTCGGGCCCTGACCTGGCGGAGGCGCTGGCGTGGCTGGAGAGCGCGGGCGTGCGCCGCTATATCGTTACGGATGTGAGCAAGGACGGTTCCCTGGCGGGTCCCGGTGCGGAGCTGCTGGATGAGGTGCTGGCTCAGGCTGCCTGCCGGGTGGTGGCGTCCGGTGGTGTGGCGTCGCTGGCTGATCTTGAGAAGCTGCGTTCCATGGTGCCTTATGGTTTGGAGGGCGTGGTGCTGGGTAAGGCGCTGTATGTGGGTAACTTTAGTTTTGAGCAGGCTCTTGAGGCTGCTGGTTCCCGCTAAAGCTACCGTTCTTGATACATTGGGTGCCCGCTAAAGCTACCGGTTCGCGCTAGCCCGCTTATCTAGTCCGCGTAGTTTTCTTATCCGCACAGGCTCGCACAAGCTTTATATGTGACGAAGCCCCGTCTTCCTCAGTACGAGGGAGGCGGGGCTTCGTGATGACATAAACCAGGTTGCGGCTTAGTGGACCAGCTGGACCGGGCCGGTGAGCTTTTCGCCGGGGCCCTTGCCGGGTTCGTCCGGGAAGGGGGATGCTTCGCGGAAGGCGAGCTGCAGGGTGCGCAGGCCGTCGCGCAGGGGTGCTGCGTGCTGGGATCCGATTTCGGGTGCTGCGGCGGTGACGAGGCCTGCCAGTGCGGTGATGAGCTTGCGTGCTTCGTCGAGGTCCTTGAGGTCGTCGGCGTTTTCGTCTGCTGCCAGGCCGCACTTGACGGCTGCGGCGCTCATCATGTGGATGGCTGCGGAGCTGATGATTTCGATGGCGGGTACGTCTGCGATGTCGCGCAGCTGTTCGTTGACGGCTTCGACCTGCTCTTCGGTGAGTTCGGTGTGGCCGTGTACGGGGGTTTCTTCTTCCGCGGTGAAGCGGAAGTTCGTGTTTTCAGTGCTCATAGTCTTAGAATCTCATATTTCGTTTGTTTCGGTAAATGCGTCCTTAAGAGTGGGTGCTTCTGTGGACTTTCTGGAGGAGTCCCCGCAATTTTTATGGTGTTTTACGTCTAATTCCTTGCGCCTGTAGGGGGTTCTGCGGTATGGTTGTAGGCAGTTTGCAAGTGGAGCATGCCTCCCACCCGGTTGACCGCCGCAGGCGTTAGTTTGCGAGTTTTGAGGTGAACGGGTTCGTCCGCCGCTTTCGGCGTACGCTGGTTTGTGCCTCCGCTTGTGTAACTGCGGGGGCTTTTTTAGTGCCCGCAACGGATAGTATTCACGGGGAAACCCACAGAGCACAGGAGCTAGTCATTAGCGAACCACGCATTAACGATCGTATCCGCGTTCCCGAGGTCCGTCTTGTCGGTCCCGGTGGCGAGCAGGTAGGCGTTGTCCCTCTGAAGGACGCTCTGCGTCTGGCTGAGGACGCCGAACTCGACCTGGTCGAGGTTGCCCCGAACGCGAAGCCGCCCGTGTGCAAGCTCATGGATTACGGTAAGTACAAGTACGAAGCCGCGATCAAGGCTCGTGAATCCCGCAAGAAGCAGGCTAATGCCGTTCTGAAGGAGATCCGTTTCCGCCTGAAGATTGATACCCACGACTACGAAACCAAGGTTGGACACGCTCGTCGTTTCCTTTCCGGTGGTGACAAGGTCAAGGCAATGATTCAGTTCCGTGGTCGTGAGCAGCAGCGCCCCGAGATGGGTGTGCGTCTGCTGGAGCGTCTGGCGGCTGAACTGGCTGAGGTGAGTACCGTTGAGTCTCGCCCCCGTCAGGATGGCCGCAACATGGTGATGGTTCTGGCTCCGCTTCGCGGTAAGGCAGAGGCTCGCCGTGAGCAGGGCGCCGGCGGTCGCAAGGGTCGCGAGCGTATTGACACGACCAAGGCGAAGCCCGTAACTAATTCTCTGGCAGACGCTATGCCTGCCGAGTTGAAGGCACAGGCTTCCGCCGAGTAGGGAACCGGGTCGTCACTTTAGGATGGGCACGCGCCTCCACCGTTGGGTGGGAGAACGGCAGCTATGCCGAAGCAGAAGACCCACTCTGGTGCTAAGAAGCGCTTCAAGCTCACCGGTAGCGGCAAGGTTAAGCGCCAGCAGGCGAACCGTCGCCACTACCTGGAGCACAAGTCCTCTCGTCTGACCCGTCGTCTGGCTTCTGACCAGATCGTTACCGGCGGCCAGGCAAAGGTTGTCAAGAAGATGCTGGGTAAGTAAGCAACGCTTACTCTCTGCACCTGGCGCACCGATAGTGGTGCGCACTGATTAAAGACTCGCTCCTGTTCAGCGTGATATGTGAGCTGTTCAGGACATAAGACGAAGGAGACACACGTGGCACGTGTGAAGCGCGCGGTTAACGCGCACAAGAAGCGCCGTACTATTCTCGATCGTGCATCCGGCTACCGCGGTCAGCGTTCTCGCCTGTACCGTAAGGCTAAGGAGCAGGTCACTCACTCGCTGGTTTACAGCTACGACCACCGTCGTAAGAAGAAGGGTGACTTCCGTCGCCTGTGGATTCAGCGTATCAACGCTGCTTCCCGCGCACAGGGCCTGACCTACAACCGCTTCATCCAGGGCCTGAAGGCTGCTGGTGTTGAGGTCGACCGCCGTATGCTGGCTGAGCTGGCTGTTAACGAGCCCGCTGCCTTCAACGCACTGGTTGAGATTGCTAAGAACAACCTGCCCGAGGACACCTCGGCTCCCAAGGCTTAATTAGCCTAGGTTGTGTTCTTACCTCGAAAATCTAGGTTCGGGGTAGGATGCTTAAGCGTCGTGAGCGGCCGTCTGCACTTTGAGTGTGGGCGGCCGCTTTCTGCGTATCTGGGGTTGTGCTTGTGGCTGTTCCGTGTTTTTGGGTGTGCCTTTGCCTGTACCCTTTAAGAGTGAACTTTTTTGAACGTATTAGTACCCCCGTTGTGATGTCCAATCCGCAGGCAGATCGTGTCCGCGATATTGCGAAGCTGCGTACCCGCGCTGCCCGCACGAAGAAGGGCCAGTTCCTGGTGGAAGGCTATTGCGGTTTCCTTTATGGTGGATGCGTCGTTCTCGCTGCTGTGGGGTGAGGGCGCGTTGAACCCGAAGCTGATTGCTGTGCTGTCTCGTGTGCAGGACCCGGGTAATGCGGGCACGATTCTTCGTGTGGCTGATGCTGCCGGCGCGGACCTGGTGATTACGACTAAGGGTTCGGTTGATTTGTATAACCCGAAGACGGTGCGTTCTACTGCGGGTTCGCTGTTCCATGTGCCGATTATTCAGCGCGTGCAGTTGGAGGATTTCGCGGAGGATGTGAAGTCTCAGGGTACTGCCGTGTTGGCTGCGGATGGCTATGGTGCGGTGAATCTGCAGGAGCTGAGCGAGTACACTGCGGCTCGTCGTGCCGGTGTGGAGGCGAACGCCCCGTCCGGTGTGAAGGGTAATTTTGATCTTTCGAAGCCGACAATGTGGCTTTTCGGGAATGAAGCTCAGGGTTTGAACGTTGAAGAGAAGGCTGCCGCCACTATGCGTGTGGCTGTTCCTGTCTATGGTTCGGCTGAGTCTTTGAACGTGGGTACGGCTGCTGCTGTGTGTCTGTATGCTTCGGCGATGGCTCAGCGCGGCGTTTCCCGCTAGGTTTTCTTGGTTGGGCGGTTCGTGGCTGTGATGCAGCGGCGGGCCGCCTTCGCCTCATAGTTTTAGAGTTTTGGTTTGGGGTTCGTAGAAAGGGAAATCATGTCTGCTCCTTCTGGTCATTCGGGTTCGGGCGCGATTATTGCCGCGCTGGGTGCGAACTTGGGTATTGCGGTGCTGAAGTTTTTGGCTTTTGCGCTGACTCGTTCTTCGTCGATGTTGGCGGAGGCTATTCATTCGGTGGCTGACTCGGGTAATCAGCTTCTGCTTCTTCTGGGCGGTCGCGCTTCGCAGAAGCAGGCTGATGAGGAACATCCGTTTGGTTATGGCCGTAACCGCTATATTTACGCGTTTATTGTTTCGATTATTATCTTTGCCCTGGGTGGCTTGTTCGCTCTGTATGAGGGTTATGAGAAGCTGCATGACCCGCACGGTATTACTGAGTGGCAGTGGGTTCCGGTGGCTGTTCTGGTTGGTTCGATCCTGCTGGAGGGTAATTCGTTCCGCGTGGCGGTGAAGGAGTCGCGTGATCTGAAGGGCAAGCAGAGCTGGATGCGTTTCTTGCGTACTTCGAAGAACCCGGAGCTTCCGGTGCTTCTGCTGGAGGATGCGGGTGCGCTGCTGGGTCTGATTTTCGCGCTCTTTGGTGTGGGTCTGACTCTGTTGACCGGTAATGGTCTGTGGGATGCATTCGGCACCCTGGCTATTGGTGTGCTGCTGGTCTTTATTGCTGTGTTCCTTGCGGTGGAGATGAAGTCCCTGATTTTGGGTGAGGCTGCTTCTCCGGAGGATTTGGCGAAGATTCGCGCGGCGATTGAGGATGGCGACAGCGAGCGCATTATCCACATTAAGACTGTGCACCTGGGTCCTGAGGAGATTCTGGTGGCGGCAAAGATTCGCATTCATGATGCTGACACTGGTCGTGCGGTGGCTGATGAGATTGACGCGGCTGAGGTTCGTATTCGCGAGGCTGTTCCTGCGGCACGCATCATTTATTTGGAGCCGGATATTTTCCGGGCTTAGTTCTAGGAGATTTTTGTTATGACCGTTGAGATGATCGTTTATCGTTTGCTAAAGATTTTCGTTGGCCTGATCATTCTTTTGGTGTACCTGCGTCTGACTCACCGTTCTCAGGCGGGGCACCAGACCCCGATTGATACCATCGGTAACTTTGTCATCGGTGGTGTGTTCGGTGGCGTGTTGTACAGCGAGCAGATTAGCCTGTTCTACTTTGTCATCTACATGGTGTTTACGCTGTGCATGATTCAGCTGCTGAACGTGGCGACCACGAAGATTCGTTTTCTGCATATGGCGGTGCGTGAGCAGCGCGTGCCGGTCATTACGGATGGTGATATCGATATTAAGAGCTTCCAGCAGGCAGATGTGGTTCTTGATCCGATGCGCCTGATTGCTGACCTTCGTGCGCAGGGTATTTACGACCTGGAAGACATTGAGTTCGCTCAGATTGAACCGAACGGTGCGCTGAGCGTGATCCGTAAGGGTGACGGTGTGCCGAACTTTGCTCTGATTGTGAAGGGTAGCTTGGTCACTCGCGATATCGCGGATGCGCACAAGACCGAGGATTGGGTGTACCTACAGTTGCGTGCCGCTGAGGTCGAGCTTGAGGATGTCTTCCTCATGGAGTTCAAGAACGGTAACCGCCTTCTGATTCTGCTGAATGACGGCACTAATATTCGCCGTGAGGTGGCAGAAGCCTCGAATATGAATGATGAGGAAGAAGAGTGGCAGGAAGGCGTGGAGGAAGCTCCTGAGCCTGAGGATACTGAGGATGCAGAGAAAGAAGTAGCGGAGCACGCTGCTGAAGATGCGCATCCGATGAAGGATTCTAAAGCGTAGAAGAAGGTAGAGAAAGATGAGTGAAGTGTCGCCCTCGTTTGAGGTTCAGGTGGTTGGCGCCGCCGTGGTTGATTCTTTGGAGGCTCCGACCCGTATGTTGGTGGCTCAGCGTTCTGAGCCGCAGACTGTTGCCGGCATGTGGGAGTTCCCGGGCGGTAAGGTCGAGCCGGGGGAGAGCTGCGAGCAGGCGCTGGTGCGTGAGCTGAAGGAGGAGCTGGGTGTGCAGGCGCGTTTGGGTGCTGAGGTGCCCGGCGCGTATCCGCAGGGTTGGCGTCTGAGCGAGCGTCTGGCGATGCGCGTGTTCTTTGCGGAGATTCTTTCGGGTACTCCGGATACTTTGGAAGATCACAGCGCGCTGCGGTGGATGCCGCTGCCGAAGTCTAAGGATGACGCACAGGCGTACGATGATTTGCTGGGTTTGCCGTGGATTCCCGCGGACTTCCCAATCGTGGAGGCACTTCTACGTCAGCTGGGCCGTTTTGGGACGGGTCGGTCTGGGCCGGGCGACGAAAGCTAAGGGCGCGTACCTGCGCCATACCGGTAACGCTCTCTTCGCGGTGCCGCCCGGGGTGAAGGATGAGAACGACTACATCTGCTCGGGCCTCTTTAACTAGGCGCGCTCGATGTAGCTGGGCATCTGCCCTATGCTCCAATACCGCCCGATGTGCCGGTGAACGCCCCGATGGGAGGTTCACCGGCACATCGTCATATATGAGTTCGACACGAGCATTTTCTTTGGAAACTTCTTACCGACCGGGTAGTATTGAGGGAGAAATCACATACAAATTGGGAGACAATGATGACTGCTCAACCTCCGTACGACCCGAATGCGTACCGCTCCGACGCGGTACCTTCAGACACCCAGGCCATCTACATTCAGGAAGGTGGCTCCAAGCCGGGTGGAATCCTGTTCCACTCGCCGACCAAGCACCCTAAGATTCTGCGCCTGCAGGAGATTATGATTGTCTCCGCGTTGCTCTGCTTTGTCCACGGCATCATTTCTTCGTTCGCACCGGATAACCTGTCCCCGCTGAAGGGCCTGCCGGAGTTTGGCGTTGCGGGCGGTTTGGGATTGCTCATCGGCTCGGCCATCGTGTACTCGTGGGTGTACTTCACGATTCAGAAGGGTAAGCGCCAGGGCCTGACCGTCGGCCTCATCTTCGCGATTCTCGGCGCCTTCGTCGCGGTCCTCTCGCTGATTGGCAACGTGATTGACGCTCAGCGCTACGGCTTCGTGCCGCTGTACGCCGCGTGGTTTATCGCCAACGTGCTGTGGATTCGTGCTTCTTTTGACCCGGCTGTGAAGCAGGCTCTGAAGTAGAAGTACCCTCTTCAACCCTGTTGTTGAAAAGATATACTCTAGAACGCCCGGATGGACTATCCGGGCGTTCTGCTGTTTGCGCTTCCTTCTCTGGTCTAAAATGGATAGGATATGCGCCCGTCGCCTTACCCCTGTTCCGCACCCTGTGCGGGTAGCCGGGGGAGAGCAGACGGTGCTACCTAAGGTGTATAACGAGCCAGCCGGCATAGTGCCGGTGGTATGCAGAGAAGAGTGACAATGACCGATTCCGTGCAGGAACACGAGGGTCTTAACGGCCCGGCTCAGGTTCTCGCCCGCATTGCGCAGGTTCTGGAGGAGAACCCCGAGAACGGTTTGGACGCTATCCGTGAGGCTTTTGAGGCTGAGCGTGAGCGCGCCCGCCAGGAGATTCGCGAGAAGGCTAAGGACTTTGACAGCCTCAAGGAGGTGCGCCTGAGCTTCTTCGGTGAGAAGGGCATCATGAGCATCGCTAACCGCCAGATGCGTGATCTTCAGAACCAGCACAAGGGCCCGGTGGGTAAGCTGATGGGTCAGGCTCGTGCAGCCCTGACTGAGGCTATTGAGGCTCGTACCGCTGAGCTGGAGGCTGAGCGTGAGGCTCGCATCCTGGCTGAGGAAGCTGTGGACGTTTCTGCTGCTTCGCCTCGCCGTTCCCTGGGCGGCCGCCACCCGATTGCTCTGATGCAGGAGCGCCTGACCGACATTTTCGTTGGTATGGGTTGGGAAGTTGCTGACGGCCCGGAGCTGGAGTCTGAGTGGTACAACTTTGACGCTCTGAACATTAAGCCGGATCACCCGGCACGCGAAATGCAGGACACTTTCTACGTTGAGCCGAAGAACGCTCACCTGCTGCTGCGCACCCACACGTCGCCGGTGCAGATGCGCTCGCTGCTTTCTCGCGAGCTGCCGCTGTACATTGTGTGCCCGGGTCAGGTGTACCGTACCGATGAGCTGGATGCGACCCACACCCCGGTCTTCCACCAGATTGAGGGTCTTGCCGTGGATAAGGGCCTGACCATGGCTGACCTGAAGGGCACCCTGGAGTACATGGCACGCGCCATGTTCGGTGAGGACGCTAAGATCCGCCTGCGCCCGAACTTCTTCCCGTTCACTGAGCCTTCCGCTGAGCTGGATTTGTGGCACCCGAACGCTAAGGGCGGCCCGCAGTGGATTGAGTGGGGCGGCTGCGGCATGGTGAACCCCAACGTTCTGCGTGCTGCGGGTATTGATCCTGAGGAATACTCGGGCTTCGCTTTTGGTATGGGTATTGAACGTACCCTCATGTTCCGTAACAACGTCGCTGACATGCATGACATGGTTGAAGGCGACATCCGTTTCTCTGAGCAGTTCGGGATGGAGATCTAAATTATGCGTGTACCCCTGTCATGGCTGCGCGAGTTCGTGCCTGTAGCCGAGGATGCTTCGGCTGAAGATTTGATGGCAACCCTGGTGAAGGTTGGCCTGGAAGAAGAAGACGTTCACCGCCCCTCTGATGAGCTGTCTGGCCCGATTGTGGTTGGTCAGGTGCTCTCTATGGAGCCGGAGACCCACTCGAACGGCAAGACCGTGAACTGGTGCCAGGTGCGTGTGGTTCCGGAGGGTCAGGAGCAGACTCTGACCGGTAAGGGCATTGAGCCTTCCGGTGTTCAGGGCATTATTTGTGGTGCCCACAATTTCAAGCCCGGCGACAAGGTTGTTGTGACCCTGCCCGGCGCTGTTCTGCCCGGTGGTTTCGCGATTACCGCTCGTAAGACCTATGGCCACAAGTCGGCTGGCATGATTGCCTCGACTCGTGAGCTGGGTATTGGTGATGATCACGGTGGCATTCTGGTGCTTTCGACTCTGGGCCTGGACCCGGAGCTTGGCACCGATGCGATGGAGCTGCTGGGCCTGTACGATCAGGCTGCCGAGGTGAACGTGACCCCGGACCGCGGTTACGCGTTCTCTCTGCGCGGTATTGCTCGCGAGTGGTGCCACGCGACCGGTTCTTCCTTCGAGGATTTTGTGCTGGCATACGGCGATCGCGCCCCGGAGGCGAACGAGTCCGGTCACCCGGTTTCTCTGCGTGATGAGGCCCCAATTCACGGTAACCCCGCATGCACTCGTTTCGTGATGCGTGAGGTGTCGGGCGTGAAGGCGGACGCGCCGGTTCCGACCTGGATGTCTTCGCGTCTGCGTCTGGCGGGTGTGCGCTCGCTGTCGCTGCCGGTGGATATTTCGAACTACGTGATGCTGGAGACCGGTCAGCCGCTGCACTTCTACGATGCTGACAAGGTTCAGGGTGAGATTGTGGTGCGTCGCGCCGCTGCTGGCGAGAAGCTGGTGACCCTGGACGGTGTTGAGCGTACTCTGCACCCCGAGGATATTGT
>QWCW01000460.1_pt1 | contig 13733 bp, 10 predicted proteins | sample 1972691 | NCBI WGS metagenome assembly QWCW01 (sample SAMN09866698, study PRJNA288562) | Human oral metagenome isolate pre2_saliva, whole genome shotgun sequencing... | reverse complement strand
GAACCAAAGGAAACAGTTTCTCCAGAGGTAACAGAAGCACTCCATGCATACAATGAATTGTTAGATAACATTGATGCATATGATTTTGGTATGGGTGATACAGTCTCAGATCATGTAACGTATGGCATCGTGTATCTGAATCATGACATCCCACAATTGATTGTGGAAAAGTTCTATCATGCTCAATTTATTGGAGTGGCCAAAATTTTTGGATATGATCCAAAAACCCAAACATGTATTGCCTCGGATGCCGTTTTCCAGATAGATAATCCGTCTGAATTGAAATCGAGTACATCCGAAACATATGGATGGCTTACACTTTTACAGGATCATAAGGGACTTGTGTATACTGAAAATAATCGTAGTACACATGAAATTCTCAAGATTGAGCTACTGACATGGGAAGATAATCAGTTAATCGTAAAGGAAATTACAAAAATGGAGTTCAATAGTCTTCCTAAGGAACCTAAGTTGATTACGCTTGGAATCAATGATCGAAGATTATTAGAATAGATTTTTAAAAGTGTATCCTGAATTAACGGGATACACTTTCGTTTTGTTTGAGCCAAGTTTGTAATAATTGGATGTATTGATCAGTTGCCTCGGCGAAGACCATATGACGACAGTTAGGGAATAAGTGCCATGTTGCATGTTTGATATTGTCATACATTGTCTTAGCAACAAGTGGAGTGCATAAGTCATTTGTTCCAGATATAATAAGAGTAGGAATATTGATATGCTTTAATTCATCTGTTACTTCAAAACCCGCAAGACTTCCGGTTGGTGTATATTCATTTGGACCCCAACCATAGAGGTACGCTTCTTTTCCTGTCTTCTTTGGGCGCGTTAAGCAATCAGGTGCTTTACCAATCTCATATACACCTGCACAATGTGCATGCATGAAGTGGGTATTTGCGATGATGTAATCTTCACTTTCGTAATTGCCAGTTCTTTCTGCAATCTCTATGGCACGTTGATCTACTTCAGACATAAAACGAATCATGCGATGTTGTTCACTTGCCCAAAGGGAAGCGGAAGATAATGTGCTAGATAGTATCAGTGATTCAATACCCGTAGGGCTGTAATGTAATATGTAGTCTAGCGCAAGCATGCCACCCCAAGATTGACCTAAAAGATGAACCTTTGTTAAGTTAAGGTGCTTGCGTAATGCGATTAGCTCATTGACCCAAGTTTCAGGTGTCCATAATTCGGGTTGACCATCAACGTAGGAATTTCCACAACCAAGTTGATCATACATGACAAGACAATAATCATCACAAGCAAGTGAATCAAGTAGTTCAAAATAGTTATGTGTAGAGCCAGGACCACCATGTAATAGAACTAAAGCAGGTTTGGTAATATCACCGACAATACGGTAGTAGGTTTGATAGTTTAAAAATGGCATGTAGCCTTCTGTAATTTTCATATGTTTAGTATATCATGCAAGAGATAATCAATTTCACATTTTTGCGGGAAACATATTGTCTGAAGGTTTTTTGGACAATACGTATAATTAGAATAGAGGGTTTATAGCATGGATAGACAGGATAGATTACTTTTCTTATTAGTGAAGGAAAATGATCACAGTAAATCAATTCGAGAAATTGCAGATCTTTTTGGTGTGACTGCTCGTACAATTCGTAATGATATTGAAGCACTCAATGATGTGCTTGCTTGTAATGGGGCAAGTATCAAGACGGAACGTAAGGGTATTTCAATTGAAATCCAAGATAAAGAAAAGTTAGAGGATTATTTGCAGTCTATCGAAAATAATCGTGAAAGAGTTTTGACAACCCAAGACCGTGTTCGCCAGATTATAGAAACATTACTTACTTCTGATGAAAGCGTGCGTATGGATGACCTTGCGGATGCGATGTTTATCAGTCGTGCAACACTAAAAAATGATATGAAGATTGTCCGCAATATTCTTGCGGATTTTGGTATTGAGATTGACTATCGTGCATATCAAGGTATGCGTGCAATTGGTAGTGAACAGCAGTATCGTCTATGTTTAACTCGAATCCAAATGGAAGAACCGTTTTATACGCAACAACTACCAGAAAATAATCAACTGGACAGTATCCATAAAATTATTTCAGACAAAGTTGTAGAATACAATTTTATGATATCTGATCTATCACTCAATAATTTAACTTTCCACATCTATATCGCAATTCAGCGCATCCTAGATGGTAAAGTGATTCCTCTTGGTAAAGAAACAGAACAGCAGATGGAAAATGATAGTGACCTTGTGATGACCAAGGCTATTATTCAAGATATTGAAAAAGAATTTGATGTAAAGTTTCCGGATAGTGAAGTGTATTACGTGCTAATGCATTTGAGTAGTAAAAAGATTATCCGACTAAATAATGGACAGCAGAGTAACTCGGTTGTGGATGAGGATACTTTTGAGATTGTTTTGGCAATGTTGGAAGCGGTCAACGAAACCTTCCGCATTGATTTACGTTATGATTTTGAACTTGCGACATTGTTATCTCTACACGTTATACCATTTAAAGTTAGATTGCAGAATCACATTGCAAGTTATAATCCGCTAGCAAATCAGATTCGTGAACACTTTGTGCTAGCATACTCAATGGCTACTGTTGCTTGTGGTGTGTTAAAGAAAATGTACAACAGATGTATCTGTAAGGATGAGATTGCGTATATTGCATTGCATTTCAACGTTGCGCTAGAAAAGAAGCGTGAAAAACAGACGAAAGAAAAAGTATTAATTGTCTGTGGAAGTGGACGAGCAAGTTCAGAGCTGTTGCGCTATCAGATTGAGGAAAAGTTTGGTAAGAATCTAGAGGTAGTTGGTACAGCCAGTTTAAATACATTGCATAGTCAGAATCTTGAGGGTATTGATTACATTCTGACAACTGTGCCAATTGAAGAAAAACTGAATATACCAGTCATTGAAGTCAATGCCTTTTTAGGTAAGAGTGCAATTGAAAATGTTCATGCGATGATTCAAAAGACGCACGATTTACAAATCTTCAACTACTTCCGTGAGGATATGTTCTTTGGGGATTTACCATATAACGATAAAGAAGAAGTAATTCATTTCTTGTGTATACAAGCGCAGAAGAAAGTAGATATCTCAAATGAATTTGAGAAAGCTGTGCTTGAAAGAGAAAGCGTTGGTGCAACCGCATTTGGAAACATGGTTGCGATACCACACCCACTCCATCCAATGGGTAAAGAGAGTTTTGTGGAGATTGGTATCTTACAAAAACCAATTCAATGGGATAAGGATACAGTGCAGATTATCTTTCTATTATCCATGAAGGAGAAGGGTGATGATACCATGCCTGCATTTTATAATGTGCTCAGTCAGATTGTAAGTTCTGATGAATATACAAAGGAATTGATCCGTACACAGAGTTTTGATAAGTTACATGAAATTATTCTGAAGATTGAAGAAGAATCCGTATAATGAATTTCCATTTCCAAATTGAAAAAAGTGAACTGTTCTCGATTGTTGAATAGATGGACAATATAGATACAGGCGAAAGGAGACAAAAATGTTTGCAAAAGAATTAACGATTTTCACGGATAAAGTTTATCGTGATAAGTATGAGGCAATTGAAGACATTGCACATTTACCAAATGAATTTGTAAATAATAACGATGAGTATGCTAAGGCTGTTATTGACCGTGAAAACGTAATCGCAACCTATATTGGTTATGGTATTGCAATTCCACATGCAATCTCAGCTGCAGTCAATCAAGCATTTGTTATCTATGTGAAATTCTTGAATGGATGTCCATGGACAAATGAAGATGGAGAAGACAGGGTGGATCACATGATGATGATTGGTGTACCTGCTGATAAAGGATCTACGCAACATTTGAAGATTCTGGCAGAGCTTAGTAAGAATTTAATGCATGAAGATTTCCGCGAGAAATTCTTAAATACAAAGAGCCCTGAAGAGTCTTACGAACTTTTGAAATCGATTGAAAAGGAGATGGAAGTATGAAATTAGTAGCAGTAAGTGCATGTACAGCAGGTATCGCACATACGTACATGACACAAGAAGCAATCGAGCAGGAATGCAAGAAGAGAGGCATTGACTGCAAGGTTGAAACACAAGGTGGTATGGGCATCAATAATGAGTTGGAACAAGATGAAGTCGATGCGGCTGATGTCGTTATTTTAGCTATCGCAATTGGTATTGAAGGCGATGAACGCTTTGATGAAAAACGTGATGAGGGTAAGGTTATCGAAGTTGATCCAACACAAGCAATCAAAGATATCAAGAAATTAATTGATAGAGCGGAGGCTTTGGCAAATGAGTGAGATGAATAATAAGTTGAAAGAAACTGGACGTAGTATATTTAAAGCATTTAATACGGGTATCTCATATTTCTTACCAGTCATTATCGCTGGTGGTATGTTATTCTCATTTACTTTATTTACAGGTCATATTGAAAATGGCGCAATCATTCCAAGCAATCAGTTCTGGCAGAATGTGTATAGCTTAGGTATTGCCGGCTTCTCCATGATGGTTCCGGTTATCTGCGGATATATCGCTTACGCTATCGCTGGAAAACCTGCATTAGCTCCAGGTTTGATTATGGGTTATGTCGCAAATAATCCTATCGGTAAAGATCAATTATCCACAGGATTTATTGGCGCATTACTATTAGGTTTTATCGTAGGTTACTTCGTTAAGTGGATGAAGACTTGGAAGGTTATCGACTCCTTGAAGCCAATGATGCCTACATTCTTTATTCCTCTATTAACGACATTTGTCGTTGGTATCTTCTACATCTATGTTTTAACAGGACCTATCAATGCGTTTGTACAGGTTATCGTTGATGTAATGAATGGCCTAAGTGGAACAAATGCAATCTTGTTAGGACTTGGAATTGGACTATTAGCAGCAGCTGACTTTGGCGGTCCATGTTCAAAGGCTGCCACAGCATTTACACTTGCATTAATGGCTGAAGGTATTTATGGACCTAACGGTGTATTCCGTATGTGTTGTGCAATTCCTCCACTCGGTATGGGTCTTGCGTCATTTATCTTAAGAAAGCATTATACAAAGGCAGATCGCTCTGTAGGTATCTCTGCATTCTTGCTATCCTCAGGTGGCATCACAGAAGGTGCTTGGCCATTTGCGGGCAAGGACTTCAAGCATACTTGGATTGCATGTGCAATCGGTACAGCAATCGCTGGTGCATTAGGTATGGTACATGGTGTATCTTCCGTTGTAGCGTTTGGTGGTATCGTTGCGATTACTGGTGTCATTGAAGGGCAAGTTTGGTATGTAGTAGATATGTTAATCGGCGCACTAATCATCGTGGCAATCTTAGCAGTCACAAAGAAACCATTAACAGAGGAAGAATTGGCAGAAGGTAATAAATAATCTAGAAAGCATAACCGCAATTATGCGATAAGGGATGTGGCATTGTGTCACATCCTTTACTATTTTTAAGAACTCAATTTTAGGTTCTGTAATTAGATATTTCCTCTTTGGATAGGAAATAAAAACACTTTAGATTTGTTGGCATCTAAAGTGTTTTGGGACATTTAAAATACGTTATAGAAGTATAAATTAGGATTCTTTGGTTTCAGAATCAATTTTATGCAGTGTATCAGCTAGTATCTCTTTTCTAAGCAAAGTTAGCCATGAAGAGAATTGTACAACATCAAACGCATAGGTTTTGTTGAGTTCATATTCATTCTCTGACCATGTATCAATTGGTGATTCGTTATGCTGGATAACTGCTTCTAGCTTATCTAAGGCTTTATATATTTTGGATTCTAGTGTTTTTTGTTGGCTCATCTCGTTATATAGTTCTGTCATTCGTGTTGAGATGTTTTCAGGGAGTGTGCTTACCCATTGCGATAATAATGAATCTTCAATATCACGGTCGTGATCAGTTTTGATAAACGTTGGGATATCACCAGTAAAACATTCGCCTAAATCATGAATTAAGCACATACTGATTACTTTATCAATATCTGCATCGGGGAACTCATCCTTTAAAAGAAAGGCCATGAGGGAAATTCTCCAACTATGTTCGGCAACACTCTCGATGCGTCTTTTACTCGTCGTACAGTGACGTGTGGTATCTTTCAATCTTTCTGCAATATGCAATATCTCTAAATATTCTCTCGGATTCATGGGTAGGCTCTCTTCTAAAATCTATACTTGTAATGAAATCTTGTATTCATTTGAAACTATCCTCCTTAGTATATAACGTCATGGAGTTTAAGGTGTATATTTTCCTTTGCGTAGACCTTGAAATTTTTGTGGTGTTGATAGGGGAATCGGGTTGAGAATACAATAATGCAAATGGAACTTGACATTATAAAAATGCATGGTATCATATCATCGTTATCAAATACCACAGACAGTAACGGCGTATGCTTAATAAGGTTACCGAGGTAGATGAAAGTTCATATCAATGTACTTTTGCTCTCGCTGTCTGCGAGGGCTTTCTTTCTAAATGTGTATTCGATAACAGAGAATAGGAAGGTGAAGTATGAATCAGACTGTATTAGAGTCTAAGCAGGGTGTTGTTTCCGAAATTAAGGAAAAATTCACTAACTCTTCATCCACTATCGTTGCCGAGTACCGTGGCCTCTCAGTTGCTGAGGTTACTGAACTCCGTAGAGCATTACGTGCTGAAGGTGTTGAACTTAAGGTTTATAAGAACACATTAGCTAGTAAGGCTGCTGAAGATGCAGGATATGGTGATCTTAAGGATTGCTTAACAGGTCCTAACGCATTGGCATTCGGTGGTGATGAAACTGGTGCTGCTCGTGTAATGGCTAAGTTTGCTAAGAAGCACAAGGCATTAGTTCTTAAGGGTGGTATTGTTGAAGGCAAGGTTGTTGACCTCAACACAGTAAATGAACTCTCTGCATTACCAAACAGAGAAGGCATGCTCAGCATGTTGCTATCTGTATTGAACGCTCCAGTATCTTCATTCGCACGTGTTGTGAATGCTGTTGCTGAAGCAAAACCAGCTAACGGAGCTGCTCCGGTTGCTGAAGAAGTAAAAGAAGCTGCTGAGGCAGCTGCCTAAGAAAGAAATAGAAGAGGAGAAATTAATCCATGGCAAAGTTAACACAGGAAGATATCCTAGCATATCTTGATGAAGCTACAATTCTTGAACTAAATGAACTCGTAAAGGCTATTGAAGAGAAGTACGGCGTTTCTGCTGCTGCTCCAGTAGCAGCTGCTGCTCCAACAGAAGCTGCTGCAGCTGCTCCTACAACAGTTAATGTTGTATTGGCTGCCGCTGGTGACTCTAAGGTAGGCGTAATTAAGGTTGTTCGTGAAATCACAGGTCTTGGACTTGTTGATGCTAAGAAGCTCGTTGATGGAGCTCCTGCAACAATCAAGGAAAACGTTGCTGCTGAAGAAGCTGAAGAACTCAAGAAGAAGCTCACAGATGCTGGTGCAACTGTTGAATTCAAGTAATCTAGAAAATAACAAAAAACACATGAAAAGCCGAATATTGAATTGTTCGGCTTTTCGGGTATTAGAAAGGAACGGTTAATGGCACATTATTTTACCGATAACCGAAATCTGGACGAGAACCGGAAGGAACATACTTTCCGGTTTTTAGACCGTTTATATATCTTTACGACTGACAACGGCGTATTTTCAAAAACAGGCGTAGATTACGGCAGCTATGTCTTGCTGAAAGCTATCAGTAAAGAAGAACTTCATGGCAAGATCCTAGATATGGGTTGCGGATACGGAACGCTAGGTATTATTACAAAATCGCTATTTCCTAGTAGTGAAATTACAATGGCGGATATCAACCCACGTGCGGTAGAACTAACACAATTAAACTGCAATTTGAATCAAGTAGAGTGTACTGTGCTTGTTTCGGATGGATATGCTGAAATAAATGGGCAATATCATTTTATTATCACCAACCCTCCAATCCGAACGGGCAAGAAAGTTATCTATAAAATGTTTGAAGACGCATATAACCACCTTGAAGTGGGTGGCTCTATCTATGCAGTTATCCGCAAACAGCAGGGTGCGGAAAGTGCAAAGAAGAAGTTTGCGGAAGTGTTTGGAAATTGTGAGGTTATTTCTAAGGATCGAGGATACTATATTTTGCAAAGTAGGAAGTTGACGGAATAAAAAAGTTGTTCTATTATAGTAAATTGCAAAAGAGTCGAATAGGGATGGGGTTATTCTACCCTTTTTCGACATTTCTGGCGGTGCAGGCGAAAGGATGGCGAACAAATGGAAAATAAGCAGACATACCACGTTGTGCATTATGGCAACAAGGCAACTCGTAGAGATTATTCTAAAGTTAGCAGTGGTCTAGATCTACCTGATTTAGTAGAAATTCAGACTGCAGCTTTTGACTGGTTTTTAAGAGACGGTATTAAAGAAGTATTTAACGATGTATATCCAATTTCAAACTATGCGGGTAACATTCGTTTGAAGTTCCTAGATTATGAATTTGGGGAACCAAAGTATTCAATTAGTGAATGCAAATACAGAGAAGTAAATTACAGCGCTCCTCTTAAAGGTAAGATGGAGTTAGAAGTTATGGATCCAGAAACTGGTGAAGTAATCACAAAGAATGAAGAGGTCTTCTTGGGAGACTTCCCTTTAATGACGCCAACAGGCACATTCATTATCAATGGTGCTGAGCGTATTATCGTATCTCAGATTGTTCGTTCTCCAGGTGCGTACTTTGATATTGAATCAGAAGAGCGCACAGGTCGTGATACATATAAATGCGAGTTGATTCCAAGCCGTGGAACATGGCTAGAATTCATGAGTGATGACAAGAAAGCTGCACTTGGCCGTATTTTGAACGTATCAATTGACCGCAGAAGAAAAGTATTAAGCTCAATCCTATTCAAGGCAATTGGTTTATCGTTGAACCTTGAACGTGGTGAAAATGCATTTGATACAACAAACATGAAAAAGTTCTTAAAGGCATTAAACTTGCCTGTAAATTCTGATGTTATCGTGCCAGAAGAAGAACGTGAATTCCAGAACGATTACATGTTATTGTATACGGCGATTTTCGGAAACTACGAAGAAGTTCGCAATACACTTGCGGCTGATAAGACAAAGACTAAGAACGAAGCACTCTTAACAGTGTATGAAAATCAGCGTGCGGATGAAATCGCAACCATCGATGGTGCGATTACTTTAATGGACGCTAAGTTCTTTGACTACAGAAGATATGACTTAACAAAGGCAGGTCGCTATAAGGTTCACAAGAAGTTAAGCATCTTAGACCGTATGGAAGGCTTGTCTCTTGAAAAGGATTTAGTAAGTGCTGAAGGCAAGACTCTTGTAAAGAAGGGTGTTATTATCGATAAGGAATTAAGAAATGAGTTACGTGCTGAAATTGATAAGGGTATCAATTGCCGTGCGTTACCATTTACACATACATTCTCACACCCATCGACAGCAGTAATGGATACATCTTGGAAGAATAGTTTAGTAGGACGTATCTTAGCAGTTGATTTAGATGGTAAGACAGAACGTACAACACTAGAAATGGGTACAGTTCTAACAGAAGAAGACGTAAAGGCAATCGCTAAGGAATTCAAGCAGGTAACTGTTTATGCCGGTATTATCGCTTCCCCTGTTAAGGTAACAAACGATAATGTTAACGCTGTTCTTGATTACGGTTCTCGTATGTTTGAGATCGGCCGTGTTACATTAAACGGTGAAGATCTAACAAACGCTGATGGCGAAGTAATGTGTCCAACTTACTTACCGGAAGTTGAACTGACTAAGCTTTCTACAGCTGATCAAGAAACAATCGTAGCTGAAGCCACAAACCATTCTGGCGAAGTAACTGTTTGGCTAGTAGGTGCTTGCGTACAGGAAGTAACTGTAATGCAGGAAGGTCACCCAGTGAACTTGATTGGTATCGACCCATTAAATGACAAACACACAATCACAATGAGTGATATGTATGCTTTATATAACTACGAACTTACAATGTTCGATGGTGTAGGTTCTCAAGATGATATCGATATGCTTGGTAACCGTCGTATCCGTACAGTTGGTGAATTAATTCAGAACCAATTCCGTATTGGTTTATCACGTATGGAGCGTGTTGTTAAGGAAAGAATGTCTATCGCAGACACAGCAAACTTAACACCAAAGCAACTAACAAATATCCGTCCATTAACAGCTGCGATTAAGGAGTTCTTCTCCTCATCCCAGTTATCTCAGTTTATGGATCAGGAAAACCCACTTGCGGAATTATCAAACAAGCGTCGTATTTCTGCGTTAGGACCTGGTGGTCTTACACGTGAGCGCGCAGGCTTCGAAGTGCGTGATATTCACAACTCTCACTATGGACGTATCTGTCCAATTGAGACACCTGAAGGACCAAACATCGGTTTGATTTCTTACCTTACAACTTATGCAAAGGTAAATGAATATGGCTTCATCGAAACTCCATACCGTAAGGTTGTGGATGGCAAAGTTACAGATGAAATTAAGTACATGCCAGCAGATGAAGAAAATGATCACGTAATCGCTCAGGCAAACGAGATCAAGGATGGTCAGCTTGTAGGCGATAAGATTATCGCTCGTATCAAGGGTGAAACTGTGATGGTTGACCGTAGCCAAGTTGACTACGCCGACGTATCTCCACGTCAGATTGTTTCTGTAGCGACTGCGTGCGTTCCATTCTTGGAAAACGATGACTGTACTCGTGCCCTCATGGGTGCCAACATGCAGCGTCAGGCCGTGCCTCTTATGAATCCGCACAGTCCATTTGTTGGTACGGGTATGGAACATGTGATTGCACGTGACTCAGGTTCTGCTTGTGTTGCGACAGGTCCAGGTGTTGTTACATATGTTGACGCAACAAAGGTTGTTGTGGCTGAAGATAATGGTAATGAGAAGACATATGAACTAACGAAGTATCGTCGTTCTAACGCTTCTACTTGCTTAAATCAAAGACCTATTGTTTGGGATGGTGAACGTGTTGAACGTGGCACAATCCTTGCGGATGGTCCAGCGATGGAAAATGGTGAACTTGCTTTAGGTCAAAACGTTACAATCGCGTTTATGACATGGCATGGTTATAACTATGAAGATGCGATTATCATGTCTGAAAAGATGCAATCGCAAGACTACTACACATCTGTACATATTGAAGAATATGACATTGAATGCCGTGAAACGAAGTTAGGTCCAGAAGAGATTACTCGTGATATTCCTAATGTCGCTGAAAGTGCATGCCGCAACCTTGATGGTCGTGGTATCGTCATGGTCGGTGCAGAAGTGAAGGAAGGGGATATCCTTGTTGGTAAGGTTACTCCTAAGGGTCAAACAGACCAAACTCCAGAAGAGAAGTTATTGATGGCTATCTTCGGTGAGAAGTCACGTGAAGTACGTGATAACTCCTTGAAGGTACCCCATGGTGGTGCAGGTATTGTACACAGTATCCGCGTATTCAAACGTAAGGAAGACCATGAACTTCCACCAGGAGTAAATGAAGTTGTTAAGGTTTATATCGTTCAGAAACGTAAGATTTCTGAGGGTGATAAGATGGCTGGACGTCATGGTAACAAGGGTGTTATCTCTCGTATCAATCCAGTTGAAGATATGCCATACATGTCAGATGGAACTCCTATCGACATTATGTTGAACCCATTCGGTGTACCATCACGTATGAACATTGGACAGGTGTTGGAAGTTCATCTTGGTTTCGCTGCGAAGAAGTTAGGCGTGAAATTTGCGACCCCAGTATTCGACGGTGTTTCTAATACAGACTTACGTGACATCATGAAGGAATCGAACTCTTCACCAGATGGTAAGTATGTTCTATATGATGGACGTACAGGTGAAGCATATGACGACCGTATCTCAGTTGGTGTCATGTACATGATTAAGCTTGCGCACATGGTCGACGATAAGTTACATGCACGTGCAACTGGTCCATACTCACTCGTTACACAGCAGCCATTAGGTGGTAAGGCACAAAATGGTGGTCAGAGATTTGGTGAGATGGAAGTTTGGGCTCTTGAAGCATATGGTGCATCTCATGTATTACAAGAAATCTTGACTGTGAAGTCAGATGATATTGCTGGACGTACAAAGACATATGAAGCAATTGTGAAGGGTAAGGATATGCCAGAAGCTGGTATTCCTGAATCATTCCGTGTATTAGTGCACGAATTGCAGGCTCTTGCGATTGATGTACGCATGATGGATGACGCTGGCAATGAGATGGATCTCAAGCAGATGGAACAGGAAGAACTCAAGGAAGAAACAACTCTTGATTTTGACCCATCTACACTTGTAAATGATGCGGAGTCAAACGAAGATCTAACAATCAAAGATGAATTAGATGAAGAAATTCCTGAAGCGGCGACCGTAGGGTTCGATGACTTCGGGGAAGAAGATCAATAAGGAGGATGCTTAGATGAATATTAATAACTTTACAGCGATTAAAGTCGGTCTGGCATCACCAGAGAAAATCCTTGCTTGGTCATATGGCGAAGTAAAGAAGCCAGAAACAATCAACTATCGTTCTCAGAAGCCTGAGCGTGATGGTTTATTCTGCGAACGCATTTTCGGTCCTACAAAGGACTGGGAGTGCGCTTGCGGAAAGTTCAAGAAGATTCGTTACCAAGGCGTAGTCTGCGACCGTTGTGGTGTTGAAATCACAAAGGCTAGCGTACGTCGTGAACGTATGGGTCATATTGAACTTGCTGCCCCGGTAGCACATATTTGGTATTTACGTGGAATTCCTTCCCGTATGGCACTACTATTGAACGTAGCGCCTAAATCATTAGAAGAAGTTGTATACTTTGTATCTTGGATTGTAACAGACCCAGGTGATACAAAACTTGAATACAAGCAGATTCTTTCTGAAAGAGAATACCGTGAAAATAACGCTATTTATGGTGCTGGTAGTTTCGTTGCACAAACAGGTGCAGAAGCGATTAAGACATTACTTGAACAGTGTGATGTTGAAGCAGAGTATACAGCAATTATGGCAGAGCTTGAAAAGTCTACTGGTGATAAGCGCAAGAAGCTAATCAAGCGTTTAGAGACAGTAGAAGCATTCCGTAACTCTGAAAACAAGCCAGAGTGGATGGTATTAACTGTATTACCAGTTATTCCACCAGATCTTCGTCCAATGTTGCAGTTGGATGGTGGTCGTTTCGCTACTTCTGATTTAAACGATTTATATCGTCGTGTTATTACTCGTAATAACCGTTTAAAGAAGTTACTTGAACTTGGAACTCCTGCAATCATCGTTCAAAACGAAAAACGTATGTTACAGGAAGCTGTCGATGCGTTAATTGATAACGGTCGTCGTTCCAAGGCAATTACAGGTGCTGGTGGACGCGCACTCAAGTCTCTATCTCACTCCTTAAAGGGTAAGCAGGGACGTTTCCGTCAGAACTTATTAGGTAAGCGTGTTGACTTCTCTGGTCGTTCCGTTATCGCAATTGGACCATACCTCAAGATGTGGCAGTGCGGATTACCTAAGGAAATGGCAATTAATTTATACAAGCCATTCGTAATTAACGAATTAGTAAACTTACAGATTGCGTCTAACCCTAAGACAGCTGAGAAGTTGATTGGTCGCCAAGATCCACGTGTTTGGGATGTTGTGGAAAAGGCAATTGCGATGATCCAAATCATCGTCAATAACATTGTGTAGACTCTGGGGCGATGGGCTATGTAACAATTCTTGAAGGCTTTAAGTCCTATCTACAAGGAAGCCCAATCACTGAAAATTTAGCA
>QWCW01000478.1_pt1 | contig 13841 bp, 13 predicted proteins | sample 1972691 | NCBI WGS metagenome assembly QWCW01 (sample SAMN09866698, study PRJNA288562) | Human oral metagenome isolate pre2_saliva, whole genome shotgun sequencing... | reverse complement strand
GGCAAAATTAGAAACGATAAAAGTAAATGACGTTGAGCAATGTTTGAGGTATCAACCTATGCTCAACCTTTTTTCAGTTGTTTGATGTAGTTATCAATGATTTCCCATCCTTTCGGTTGCTTCATATTGATTTGGTCTGTTGCGGTGGAAAGGTCGGTGCGTGTCAGTGGCGTATCTTTTGTTTTCCCCAAGACTAGTTCATTACGAGCAATCGCAGATTGCCATTCATCAGTAATGACCCCTCGAAGATTAAGACTTTGCATGATATATGCCAGCTGGCGGTTGTTGTTTGATTTCTGGACACCTTTTAGCTTACAAGCAAAGAAATCTTTGAGTATCTTAGGAGATATGCAAGTTGTAAATAATTGAATTTCGTTGATGCAAGTGGTTAGAACCTCAATTTGCTCATCTGTAAAATCAGATTGAAATGGATTTGAAACGAAGATACAGAGAATGAGGCATATTTCTGTTTTTGTTCTTTGGTCAGTGATTCAAAGAAGGAGCTTTCCCACAAAAAGTCATCATCGTTGTAATATTCCTCTACACATGCGAGAGCAGGAGAATTCAGATAAATAGAAGAAAGTTCATCAGTTACTCTGATATATTCTTTTTGCAAAAAATGTTTGAACTGAATATTGCTAATACAATTCTTCTTCCTCAGAATACTTCCAATGAGCACATTATAGGTCTGAGTAACACAATAGTTTAATATTCGTTGAATACTGTCGAGCTGTATCTTTAGATTGTCATTTCCCATTTTACAATTTTCTATGGTGGCTACTGTTTACAAAAATAAGGTATTCATTGGAGAAAATGCCAAGAAAGGGAAATAAACAGCGTAAGTTCAACATAGAAGTGCAATTTCTTGGTGCAGGCTAGACCTAATAATCTATACCTGAAAACACCGAGGGGCATGGGGACGAGCAGTCCCCAGAATTTGACTTGTGCGAATTCAACAAGCATGTGCAAATTTACAACAAGTAATTGGAAAATTCCTCAATTGGAGTTAAAAAATAGAGCTTCTTTCTTGGCCTCGTATTGATTTTCGCTATTATTTCATCAATATCTCCGTCCTTTAGTTGTTTCATTGCTGCATCATGCCACGCGCTCCTTCATAAGAGCAACTCTCAGCACCTACTTTCTGCGCTTCTTTCAGAGCAGTTTCCAAATCTGACTCTAAGAGATCGCATATTCCAAACATTATTTTGTCTTTGAACAAATTATTAATCAAAGCAGCTGCTGTCCAGTCGCCTGCACCAGCGGTATCCACCACTTTCTCATTAACAACGGGGTCTAGGTGCTTCCAACCAAAATCCAAGCGGTAGTTCAATCCCTTTGCCCCTTGTGTCTGTATAAACAGCTTACCCTTGTTGTCTTTAAACTGCTCGATGTCTTTTATCCTCTGTTCCGAGAACTTGACTATATCAGACACCTCAACACATTTGTTGAACAGACTGACATTACCTCCTCTGCTGGAAGGCTCAAAGAATATCACCGATCCCTTTTCCTTGAATGTGGTGGCTAGCTTTAAAATGGCGGGTGAAACCCTGTCGAAGAAGAATACCTTTGGCACAAAGTCTATCCTCTCAATCACCTCATTCGCCTGTTTCAGCGTCAGCGACTTGAAGTCCAGATAGAACCGCCCGATATTGTTGCGCGATTCAAACTTGTGCGTGGGAACACCGTCCTTGTTAATGAAGTTATGCTGCACTATCACCGGAGTCTTACCGTCTTGGGTAGAGACAAAATCAGTGTGTACACGATGCTTTTTCATGTCATCCAACACTCTTACTCCGTCTTTCGTACCGTCCAAACGGGCTATGGGATAGGCATCCCACCCCATGTGGGAGAGAATCATCATCACATTACCGCATGTGCCACCCACGTAATAAGATAAGGGAACTCTTTGCCCGTCCCAAATCAACACATCCAGACTTATCAGGCCTGCACCAACTATGATATTATTTGTTTCAAGTTCCATGTTTCAAGTATCAAGTTTCAAGCTTCAGGATTAAGCCTCTCCACCAACTTCGATTTCACCTTTTCCCACGCCACCTGAGGGTCATACTCCACCTGTGGCCCAAGAATCATTTCCGTATCCGTCAAGAATTCCTCATCCTGTAGCTTTTCGTCCATATTCAGCACAAATTCCTTGTACGTAGGCAGGTGCGATGCCGTGAAGCCCAGATACCGCTCATAGCTTTCCATAACTTTCCCTTTATCCAACTCGGGGTGCATTGACAGTATCTTCCACAGGTCAAACAAATCACGTCCTTTTCTCCGCTGATACACAGCCCGCAGCTTCGTCCCTGTCAGCTCCACCAACTCATACGTCAGCACCTCACAAGCACCTTTGAACCACGAACTATCCACCGCAAAAGGTACTCTTACCATTGGAAAAACACAGAAATGTTCCTTGCAGTTAATCTCCACCTTCAAGTGAATCTCGCCCGCATCCATATCCGTCGGTTGCACCTTGAACACCAGCGTATTGTTATGCTTCTTTTGCTTCACCACCGGCTCGCCCAGCCAAGCTAGCGCATCCCTTAGATAGTCTATCGTTTCTTTGATGGGTTCTGCCTGCACTTGCACCAGGTCAATGTCCTCTGAGTATCTGGGCTGCGGCTTCAGATACAACTTACCCAATGCCGTGCCGCCTCTGAACGCCAGATGCTTCGCAAGAAATGCATCGCTATAAATAGACACTAACGTACGGCAGACTATCAAATCCTGTTCGATGAATTTATTCACCACCCACGGGGCCTGCTCGCTCCATTCCGTAATATATCGCTCAGGTATCATAACTCATCAATCTCGATGGTTTCGTTCACAATAACTCTCCACTTGGCGTTCCTTTCGCACCCCTCGCTGCTCTTTCCTGCCTTTAAAGGTACATACTGGAACACGAAACCGGAACACTTCAACAGGCCATACACCGACTCTGCCGCTTCACCTTCCTCCAGCACATCGTCCAGAATATAGCCTAGGCGCTGCAGACTGGTTACCGGCACCTCCTTCACGAAGTCAGCCCCCAAACTCCCGAAATCCAGTTTCTCCACCAGTTCAGCCAGAACAGTGGCTGCCCGCGAAACACTCCCTGTCTTAGCCTGATACGTCAGCAAATCCACTGCCGTCAGTTCAGGACACGACACGTTAATGTAGCCAGTCCGTGTCTGCCGTCTCTCCACGTATATTTCAGGAATATGGCTCTTGCAGAAAAAATGCGTAAGGTACTTCTTCCCCTTCTTGTCACGCATGGCGGGAGGCTCTATCATCACGCTGAACCGCAGCGGAACCTGATGTGACGCTCCGTGATAGCTTGCCGCACTCAACATAGCCACATAGTATTTGCGTCCCAATTGGTGCATCATGTCGTCCAAGTAAAACGACTGCGGCACAGCCCCGCGCAGCACATACTCATCCGGCACTATGACGTAGAAGCCGCGCAGGGGTGACATAACCCGTCCCTTGCTCACCTCCCTGGTCAGCGCCCGTGCAATGCTCCCGGCACTCATACCAGAGAATGCCTTTGCCACCTCATCGTGCGTGAAGGTGTAATTGCCTCTGAGCGGCTTATCATATATCCAGCTTGCTATGCTCGCCATTATCTTGCATTCATTATTTTGTTCGCAAAGATAGATATTTTTTGTCTACCTGCGCAAATAGATAACAATAAGATTGTTCTATTATAGTGTTTTTAAGTTATTTTATTGACCAACATCAATTTTCATTGTAAGCTTCTCCTGTAATCCAAAGGAGGAAAGGTTCACTTGACTTGTTGAGTTCCTTTAAGGCATTCGCATCCTCTATGGTGTAATCACGAGAACTGACATTATAGATGGCGACACAGTCGTTGAATTCCAAGCCAATCAACAAACCGCCCAACGACAAGAGTTTGCTTGTTAACAAAGCAATGCCAAAACAGACATTCTCACTGATGGGCTTCAGGGTCTTCTTGTGCTCCCAAATCATCTGCGACACAATGCGGTAGAGCTCAAAGGGATTCTGTTCGTCAGCATAGGTGATGCTCAACGGGTCGTAAAACAGCTTTTCCTCAAAGAACTGGTGGTATTCCTGCATCAAGTCGTCTGCCCTGCGGGGGCTATTCTTTGACGGGAACGGCAACACCGGGAACATGTCAGAGGGTTTGAACGTGTCATAAATGCCCTTCAGCAATTTCACATGACGTTCACCTATCAAAGCTATCAGAATACAGATACGGTCAAGGATGGCCTCGATGCTCAACATCGACTTGAAACCGGGCAGGGCTTCCACATTGTCGGTTGCCACATTGGTCTCGATTCCCTTGTCAATCTCCACATTCTCGGAAACCGTAAAGAACAGGTTCTTTGTCTTGTCGTCCTTCATCTTAGTGAAGAGCGCCTTGGCAATGTTGAAGTAAAAGGCCCTGGGCAGCGAGCTCACATCCAGAATGACATCACGGTACTGGCTCAAATCACGTTCAGCCACCTGACGGCTCATGTTGGCAATCCGCTTTTCCCAACTCTGCGTAGTGTCTATAGGAATCTCGGTGAGGGTGAATTCGTATTTCTTCTGCAAGGTTTCCAGTTCCTTGACATTATCCTTATAGAGTTTCCTGTTCTGATCATGGTTGCCACTGTCGGGGAAATCAAAGGTGAGGCAATCCAGCTGCAGACCTTTCACGTTTTCCAGCAACAGAGCCAGCGTATTGTTCATACGGGGGTCAAAGCCCTTTCCCTGCATGAACAAAACCTTCTCCTTGGGATTGTCACCATAGAACTCCTTGCAGAATTTGGCGAGCTCATCCTTTCCGTGGTATTTAACGTATGATTCCCATCTATACTTCATCTCAATCACTTATTTTGCAGAATGTGCCCATTGGTTGAGCCGGTACAACGACAGCTTGCGCCAGCCGCCGCGACGCAGGGGAAGATGGGCGTAGGCACACAGCCATTCATTCAGATAGAATACAGCCCAGTTCTGGTTTTTCTTGCCCTGGGTGCGGGGTACTTTATACAGCAGGTTGTTGGCCATACAGTCCTTCAGCAACACGGCCAGCTCCTCGTTGGCGGAGTCCTGGAACCAGAAACCGTCCTGACCATACTGCCCGGTATTCTCCTCCTTCACGGCAAAACCGCTTACCGTGCGGTAGGAATAGGAGGGGCTGAAGGTCTGTTCGCGGCAATATTCAATCAGGTGCATCAGGAAGGCGTAAATCCTGTTGCCCCGTTTCAGCTGCTTGATGTCCTCCAAATGGCTCTTGCAGTAGTCGCTCACAATCTTGTCCTGGTCCTCAGGAGTGAGGTCATAACGGGCGGTGTCCATGATTTTCTTGGAGAGTAACATCTCATACATTTTCGAGGCAATGCTCAGGAACTGCTCGATATTCCCTGAAGACAAGTCAATCAAGGTCTGCTGCCCGTAATACTGCGGCAGTTTGCCAATCTCGCCCGGCAGCAACTCTTCTGCATAGTCATTATAATCCTTGCTCAGGATGCCCATCATCTCCTGATAGTCATATTCAAACAGACGGGGTGCGCTGTCCTCGCGGGAGGCATAAATCAGCATGGCACGGGCGTGCATGGCATGGTCATACGGGTCTTCCTGACTGATGGCCTTGATGCAAGTCTCATAATTGGGATAGCTTGCCAACTTTTCAAGCTGGGCAAAGTATCTCTTGCTTGCCTCGTTATAAGCCGCATTGTAGTTCTCCGTGGAAATTTCGGACAGGTAGGTGAAGAGGTCAACGCCATCGTATGACACCTTGGAGCGCATGGATGCCACACCTTTGGCCATTTGATTGAACAGACGCTGTGAAAGCATCTCCAGCTTGACGACCTGATAATCACGTCCCTGTATGTTGTTGTCGCTCAGAATATCCTCGGTGCTCAGGGTTTCCAGACGTTCAGCAATCCAAAGAGTGGCGTGGATGCGACGCTCCGCCACCTCGCTGCGGATGATGCGTTTCTGACGTTCGGTAAGCTTGTGGGCATCGTCAATCTGGAAAATGAAATCGTCGCAAAGGGGCTTGCCCTTATAACTGAACCATTCCGCCTTCATGGCATCCAAGGCAAACAACTCGTCGTTGCCGTCAATGCCGTCTGCAGGTACCACAAAGCTGTCCAAGAACTCACAAACCTTGCGTTCCTGCCTGGTAGCCCAATCCTGCAGTTCCTTTCCCGTATAACTCTCCTTGAGCTCACCGAACTGCTTCACGGGTTCCTCGGGTGTATAGATGATGTCCTGAAGGGCGGTATATTTGATGCCCGCCAACGTCATGCAGGTCTTGAGTGTTGCCAGAACAATACGGGCGTTGAGCAGGGAGAGGAAATAGCGCCGCTGCTCCCTGCGGCCAAACAGTTCGTCGTCTTCAAGGAACTCATAGTCGCGCCCCATCAGGAGATAGACCCCGCATTTCTGAATCTGCTCATAGATGTCCTTTACGCCAAGCTTGACCAGTTTCTTGAAGATGACATTATGGCTCTTTGCCGTCACACGTTGCAGCACGGAGGGAGAGAAGAGACGCAGCAGCGTGGTCTTGCCAGCCCCCGGTGAACTCAGAATGTATGTCATGGTGCCCCAAAGCGAATCTTTAGCATGGTTGTCTTCCAAGTATGACAGAGGCTCCACTGAGAACAGTTCCAGGAACCGCTCATCGGTCTCGATGCGCTCGGAAGCACGGATGGCAAATGGATTCTTGTAGTTCATAATATCAATCAATGACGGCTAATACGGGGGAACAGTCCTTTGAACTGCTTCTCATCGTCGGTATCCTGCCACAGGATGGGCAGGGAGTTGTTGGGCGTGTTGTGCGAGAGCACTACGGGCAAGGCACACTCGTCGAAGCCTAGATAGGGCCTGTTGACGCTGCCCACCTTATAGGCAGTATCGTCCTTCAGGTTCTGGTGAAGGTACTTGGGCTTTTCTAACACTCTCATCAGATCCGGGTCGCCGGTAATATCCCTGCTCAGGGACTCGTCCAGTTTCTGCACCACATGGATATGGTACTTTATTTTGCCGTAACCCCGTTTCTCCAGGAAATCGTCAAGGCTTTTGTGGATATTGTCTTCAGCCTTCTGTGTTGCCATACAGAAGAGGATGTCAATATGAATCTCGGGCTGGTTGGCGTCCAGCAGGTAGCTCAGATGCAGTTCTTCTTTCTTTCCCTCTTTCTTTTCTTCCTCGGTAGGCTCTATGTTCGTAGCATATAGTTCGTCAATAATCTTTGAGAGCTTGCCTTTGAATTTCTTAGCCTTTTCATCATAGCGCACGAAACTCTTACCACTGGCCGTGAAATCGTCAATCAGGAATATGTTGCGGAAATAGACATTCTCAACTCCTTCAAGTTTCTTGTCTTCTCTCAAATCCTTAAGCATATCCTTGAGTTTCTTGCCGTCAGGATAATAGTTGGTGAGCACCTGCTCGTTGCTGAATCCCGCACTGCGGCGCAGGATGTCGGTATGGGCACCGTCGCTCAGCCCCACAACCAGTGATGAACGCTTCTCAATTTCAAACTGCTTCTGCACTTTCTTGTTGCAAAGCATATAGGAAGGCGTCTGTGCATTCTCCGTGGCCTTACGTAGGAGGATGGGGCGGATTTTGGAGTCATAGAGCAAGTCCACTAGATAGTTCATCTGGGGTGAAGAGATGAACACCAGCTTCTTCTTTACGAAATTGAGAACGGTTGCCCTGTCCTCTTCGTCAAACTGGTTCAGCCACTGTACCAGACTGCTCATGAAGCGGGTGCCGGGCATGAAGCGGTCGTAAGCATCATATTTCATGCTGCCCATGAATTCAAGTTCGGGACGCTCGGAGTTCAACCCCACGTAGTCCCAACTCATCACGCTTGACAATAGCAGGCTGGCTAAATTGCTGTTCATAAGGTAAACTTACATTTGACGGTGCCGTCGGTGACGGTGAGTCGGCTCAAATAATATAAGGTGGCATCCAAGCCTTTCATGCCGGAGGGGGCTATGTTCCAGCAGCACGCTGCGTTCATGGATACACGGTCAACGCTGAGGGAATACTTGCTGGTAAGCAGTTCGTAGTCGTTGCCCTCCACGCTGCCGTAATCACCAATACAGAGGGTGTGCTGTGGGTCTTCTATCACTTGCAGTTTGTTTACTTCACGGTAAACAACTATATCCATACTATGGCTGCTGCGCCACACACGGATGCCTTTGAACTGCTTGTCCCAGATGATTTCACAGCAGGTGGCATAAAGCACCTCTGCATCGGAAGCAGACTGCCCCTCTTCGATTTCGATGGAAAGCTGCTGGCTGCGTGGTGACAACTCATATTTGACAACGTCCTTTGGCAGGCGTTTCTGCAATTCATCGCCCAGTGTCTGAAGCTCGCTGTCGAACGGTTTGTTTTTCCATTCTTCCAGTTTTGCCTCGTCACCCAATGGCAAGAGGCAGGTACCGTTGTAGTAGCCAATCCTTATCTGCGGGTGGTATTTGGAGTCGAAGCTTGTCTTAAATGACTTGCCAACCGACTGTCCACGTCCTGTGGCCACCACTATCCGGACTCCGTTTTCCAGCAGAGGCATCAACGCATCTATTATCTCATCGCATAACCTGTTCGTAAAACGGCTTTTGCGGTCTGAGGCTGACAGCGTACCGTCATAGTCGAAGGCTACGGTGGTGAACCGGCCGCGGTTCAACTGGCGTACAAAGCGCTGACAGGCCTTACTGTAATGCGCCCACAACGGGGCATTCTCCTTACCGGCCATGCCCAATTTGCGCAGCACGGCCACGTCGAGAGTCTTCTCTGCGGGTAGTATGCAGTTGGTTAGCTTGAAATAGCCCAAGTTGTAGAGGATGCGGCCATATCCGGGCACACCCGGCTTTCCGGGGTCAATGCCACGGGCTTCGCCCAAGTCGTTGACAAAGTGGAATGCTTTCAGCAGCATGTCAATGGATGCCTGGGGGCCGTCCAACTCCGTTTCTATATAGATGACCGGCACGCTCTTAGGCAGGCTACCGATGGTCTTGTAGGCCAGTTCCCGCTCAATGGGAGTCACCAATGCAATGATGCAAGAGTTCTCTCTTTTCTTGGCAAACCAGTGATGACGGCCATGACCAAAATTACGGTAGTCACTCAACAAGGCAGAACCCAATGCGGCCTCCGTCAACTTTGACTCTATATCCCATGCCACTGGCTCCCCTAAAGCACCAAACAAAACGATGAAATTCTGGATGGAATCTAGTTTCAAGTTCCAGGTTTCAGGTTTCAGGTCGCTCAACTTGAAACTTGAATCTTGAAACTTGGAACCCGCAGCTTTACACAGCAGCGTAAAAGTTGCGATTAACGAGTTCGTAGCCAGAAATCCATCCTTCCCGCTGGGAATGTTCTCACACCACCGAAGCACCTTAGGGTATTGTCCCAACAGTTCCTCTGTAGGATTGTTCTTACGCAGTGTCAGGCTCATCATGCCAGTCTCGTTATATTTCACACCATACTTGATGGCATTGAGAATATCCTTATTTTTGCCGCTGGCACTCAGGAAGAGTAGTTTACTACTGCGAATAATCTCCTTGCCGGAATACATCAACTGCAAAGGAGTCAAGGCCTGAGCCAACACACCATTGCGCTGCTGATAGAGTTGGACTGCATAATGGCAAGCACTGAGCGAACCGCCAGAGCCAATGCATACCAGAGGTATCTGCTTGTTCTCTGCAAACAGAAACCGTGCAAGACGCACCACATCCTGCCGTTCAGCCCATCGAATGGTCTCCGAAAGTTTTTTCAACTCTCCCTTAAATGGCTTTCCCATAATTAAACTTTGAGTCCACTAAAAAAGTGGCATTAATTTGATTTGTAAAGGTACTACTTTTTCTCGAAACGGAAGTATAAAACCACCGTTTCGTGCGTAATTTTAGTAAATTTTGTTTAAAACAGGGCTGTGGTATAACAAAAAGAAACGATTTATACTGAAAAATGACTATCTTTGTACCAACGAATCAGAAAATCGACGAATATAACAACGAATAAGCACTTCAATTCCTACAAGGAGGGACTGGACTTGGAGTTCTTGCGGGAGTACTGCATGGAGCATGAGGAAAGGCGCGTTATGGAGCGCGGTAAAATGTTGGAGGAGGGGCTGGAATGATAGGCTTGCTCCATTCACAGACCCCTAGCTATTTGTTGCCCGATATGAGTTACAATTGCCGAGCAAAGAAAAGATTCGGAAATTCTTGATACAAGAGAATGGAAATGCAAAATAATGAATGGAATACAATTATTTAAATAAAATATTAGAAGGTCGTTTGAGAGATGTCAAGCGACCTTTTTTGGAAATATGAAGAGGGACTAATTAATAAAGGAAGAAAAAATGTTGGTTTTTGAGTAGCGTTTTGGTATTTTCATCGTATATAAGTATGGAATGTTCGAATTACATATTATTGATAACTGAACTGCGGCAAATCGCTGTGGCGAGGGCTTTGGTATTACTCAACGATAAGGAAGAAGTGGAGGACGTGGCTGCAGAAGTGATGTCAAGACTCTGGGAAAGACACCGACTGTTGCGTGACGATGCCGACGAGGTGAGGCATTATGCCGATACGATGGCAAGGAATCTCTCTTTGGACTTGTTACGACATCAACGACGGCATCCCTTCTTGCGAATCTTCTACCGGGTAGACAGTAACAATGAAGATGTGGGCAGCATCCCAGATGTTCCAGACTCACATACATCTCAGCAGCACATCAATGATAAAGAGGTAGACGACATCGTTAGAGAGGCGATGGGCCAGCTACCCTATAACTGGAGGAAGATTGTTGAAATGCACGAAAGGGAAATGTTATCGTTAATTAAATATAAAACTAAGAGATAAAATACTATAAAGGTACACCTTTCCAATGGTTTTGTTAGAAAGTACACTTTTAGTACATGTTGAAAAAGAAAAATCCCTTGTAAATCAGCGATTTACAAGGGATTTGTGGTACCCAGACCCGCATTTGAAATATTAAATACAGGAACATCTTATTTAATCCTATTAAATCTCATTATTTAATATAAATAACTAACAATCAATGCAATAAAGTAATAATTAATTTAGTTTGATTGAAAGTGATAAAAATAAATTTAGGATGATTGGGAACAATTTGGGAACAATTATGTATCTTTGCAGCAGAACTAAAAGCATTGATTTATGAAGGTTACTGCATTCATCCGAAAGACTGCAAAAAAGAATGATACGGATAGTATGGCTACTATCTATTTTCGTTTGCGTGACGGAAAGAAAGACATTAAGGCTGCAAGTGAGCTTGTAATTAATCCCAATCATTGGAGTAGTGAGAAGCAAGGCTACAAAGACCGTGTTGCGCTGATTTCTGAAGAGAATAAATTACATTTGGCGCAGAGTATACAAGATATTGTGTCAGTAATTACAGAGCAATATACAGAAGAAGCAGATAGTGAATGGCTGGCAATGATTATCAACAAGTACCATCATCCTAATCGTTACAAAACGGAAGAAGAGTTGATGCAGGAAAATAAGCCAAAACTCTTGGAACTCTTTGATAAATTTCTGATAGAACATAAACTATCAGCAGTACGAGTAAAGAACTTTAAGGTTATTAGGCGTTCACTGGCACGGTATGAAATGTATGTGAAGACCGTAAAGCGTGGACATCGTGATTTTATTCTTGATGTAGATGATGTAACCTCTAACACTTTAAGGGATATGTGGGATTTCTTTGAAAATGAGCATATCTATTATGAGAAATATCCCAAGCTATATGAAGCGTTTCCAGAGAAGCGTGTTCCATTACCAAGAGGTAAGAACACTTTGATAGATAGATTTTCTCGCATAAGGACGTTCTTTATTTGGTGTTATGATAGAAAGATAACAACAAATCGTCCTTTCGACGAGTTCCCATTAGATGAATGTACCTATGGTACACCTTATTATATTACACTGGATGAACGTGACCAAATATTTGATGCAGACCTATCCGCACATCCACAGCTTACCATTCAGAGGGACATCTTTATCTTTCAGACCTTGATAGGTTGTAGGGTGAGTGACTTATATAGGTTGACGAGAAGAAACATCGTGAATGAAGCTATTGAGTATATTCCCAAAAAGACCAGAGAGGGTAATCCTGTAACGGTAAGAGTTCCTTTGAATAATAAAGCTAAAGCTATATTGGAACGGTACAATGACTATAAGGGAGCAAAGTTGTTCCCATTCATATCCGAGCAGAAATATAATGTAGCTATCAAGCGAATCTTCGAGGAAGCTGGAGTTGATAGGATAGTAACAATTCTGGATCCATTGACTCATGAAGAAGTGAAGCGACCCTTGTACGAGGTTGCAAGTAGCCATTTAGCAAGACGTACATTTATCGGCAATATCTACAAGAAAGTAAAAGACCCTAATTTGGTTTCAGCGTTATCAGGACACAAAGAGGGAAGTAAAGCCTTTAGGCGATACAGAGATATTGATGAAGAAATGAAGAAAGACTTGGTTAAAATCTTAGACTAAATCCGTATGACAGATAAATTTGAAGAGTTTAAATGCCTAATAAAAGAGTGGCTTGATACACATCCTAAAGAGTATGGTTCATTTGTTGAAGAAATGAACCGTAAGGATAGTGCAGGATTTCAGAAAGTGTTCATGTTAGTAGTGAGGTTAGTTCCCAAATACAAAGATGCTGTAAAAAAGAGAATATCTAACGATACTCTGAAAGACTTTTCTTCCTTGGAAGGTATCTTGACTAATTCAAATCTTGCAGAGAACTTGGTGAATGAGTTCCATAACATCGATAAACACTCCATTGTACCAGCTATGCTTGCATGGCTGTATTATGGCAGAAGTTACGAGTGTATGGTAGAACAGGGTGAGAGCCTTATTCATAATAATAAAACTAATAGAGTTCATAGATGGATTTTGTCGTTGTTGGTCAAATACATTATTCATAAAAGTATATCTTCTGGAGAAAGAACCAAGGAAGATTGGGAGGAATTTAGATTGTATAAACATTCCTTATCCACAGATACAATTGTTGAATCAGCATTGGAAGAAGCGAAAACTTCTGATGGTAACAGTAACAACGTTATCAACAAGAAGCGTGGCAGACCAAAGGATGAAAGGAATTTGAAGGAACTTTTAAAGCCAGAAGCAAACGAAGAGTTGCTTTCTAAGATAAGGAATAGAATATTAACCAAGCCAAAAGAGAAAGATATTGTTTATCTCAAAATTGCTTTGGAAGAACGGGGCTTACTTAACGAATGTGATATTGCGCCATTTCATAGAGCATTATCCGACTATTACAACGTTCAATTAGTGGGACTTCGTGGTGTTCAAAATGCCTATAAAGAGCTTTCAGAGACTATTGGAAAAACAGGAATTAGGTTGATGGATAAGGGAGAAGACCGTGCTTCAATAGATGAATTCAAGACCTTTTTATCCTAATAACAGTTCGTTTAATTCGTTTAATATTTAAGCGAATTAAGCGTTTTGCAATTCGTTGAAAATCAATCATTTTTCGATATAAATTTGCAGTCGTCATCTCAACCGAGGTGGCGACTTTTTGTTTGCAAGCCACCGACAACAGGAAGTCAAACAAGCTGGTGGAGTCTAAAAAATATGACCGATATTTTATCTATCATTCAAGGCTCTAACGCACATGTGCGATTAGAGGTGTCTGGTGAGGATTTGTTGGCATTTTCCAACGACCTTATTAACCGTGCAAAAGACGAACTTACAACCATCGTTGAAGAATCACGTAAGGAACGCTTTCTTTCTAAGTGGAAAAGCCACTCTACTTTAACCCCTTTGGGCAAACAGGATTGCTCACTTTGGCCATAAAATGATTGCCCCTTTTGGTCAAAATAATATTAACCACTT
>QWCW01000456.1_pt1 | contig 13886 bp, 13 predicted proteins | sample 1972691 | NCBI WGS metagenome assembly QWCW01 (sample SAMN09866698, study PRJNA288562) | Human oral metagenome isolate pre2_saliva, whole genome shotgun sequencing... | reverse complement strand
ATCCCCCACAAGTTCAACATCTTTAATACCTTGCCCACGTAACTTACGTGCGGCTTTTTGAACTAAAACAAGGTTCGATTTTTCATCATCTTTAAGATGAATAACGGCTTGATCTTGATTAAAACTTAAAATGGCATTTTTGCCCCAACTCTCCGAAGCGGGAGCCGTTGATAATGTAATTTGCATGTGGTTATTCTCCTTTATTTATTGTATAAGTTACTTTGCTAATAAGCTCCGGTCTTCTTCCATACAACTTTAAATGTTTTAAATAGAATCACGATATCATTCCATAATGACCAGTTCTTTGCGTACCAAGTATCAAAATAGACACGAATATCATAACTTACATTATTTCGTCCGCTCACCTGCCATAAACCTGTCATTCCAGGTTTTGCCATAAGATAATAATCAACGTCCTCCTGATAATAAGGTAACTCCTCTTTTACTATTGGGCGAGGTCCCACTAAACTCATTTCACCTTTGAGAACATTCCAAAGCTGTGGCAATTCATCTAGACTTCTAGCTCTTAGCCATCTTCCAATAGGTGTAATACGAGGATCATCTTTAAGTTTAAAGTCTTTCTCCCATTCTAAACGAGCATTTTCATCCGTTGCTAAAATTCTTTCTAAAACCTCATCAGAATTATTTACCATTGTTCTAAACTTCAAACATTTGAATTCTTTTTTATTCTGACCAATTCTTGAATGCTCATAAATTAGTTTTCCACCATCTTTCTTAATAAGAAAATACAATGGGATACATAATGGAAATAAAAAAATCAAAAGAAAAGAGGCCCCCAATATATCAAAGACTCTTTTAATAAATCGAGAAGACCGTTTTGCTAAGTTATTATTTACTCGAAACAGTACCATTTCATGGCTAAACAGAAAAGACATATCCGTACCATAAAGCGGAATACCTCGAAAATCAGGAATAACTGAGATAGAACGACAGCCTTTTCGAATTAAATAACGCAACCAGAAATCCTGCTTTACTTTATTTTCCTCATCTATAGCAAGAATAAACTGTGTAAATTCTGGAGATACCAGTTTGATCAGCAACTCAGGATTATGGCGCATAACTGGCACCCCTTCAATGAACTCTGATTTATATTCTTCAGTATTTATAAACAATTTAATATTAAACCCTAAATATGGCTCATTATTTAATGCATCAAATACTTCTTTCGCATTCTTACCATTGCCAATAATAATGGTTTCTTTCAAATACCATCCTAATTTGATAAGTAAATTTTTGATTAAAACTCGCCCCAAGGGCACTAAAGTAAAAACAAAAAGCCAAGTTATAGACCAAAAATAACGAGAAACATAAAGACGGGAAAAAGCAACTATGGCTAGCTCAATAACAAAAATAATTAATAATGTTCTAAATATCTCTTTTAACTCAAACCAAAATGGCTTGCGGTAGGTGTAATGACGCAAACGAATCCAAAACCAAATAACACAGCATCCTCCCATAAGGCTATGAATAAAAATAAAAGATGAAAGCTGCTCTATGGGAAAATATTGACCATCCGCCCTACTAAATTTAAGTAAAACAAAGGAGGCTAAAAAAATAGAAATCCAAAAAGAAACAAAATCTACAGAAATTTGAAAAAACTTAATAAAATTGGCTCTATTCATGTTACTTTATCCCAATATCCTTTATGCATACTAAAAGCCCTACACCACTTATAAGGTAATCTATAGTAATAATAACCTAATTTAAAACCGAGCCACTTAACACATGTAGATAATATAGCTTTAGGAATTAAATACGGTGACTTTATGGATAAAAACTTTAATTCTGATAGTACAAACCTTTTTCCCTCAGAAGCAGCACTACCAAATTTTTGTTGAATCCATTTCTGTTCTTGCTGAAATACACCTGTATCAAAATAACGTTGGAATTCTTGTTTTAGTGTGTAGTTATGACTGTGAAATACTGTTGCCTCAGCGCAGTAGGCAACTTTATATCCAGATAAAATCATTTTTGCTGTTAAATACATATCTTCAGCTAGAATTGTGTTATCCGGAAATCCGCCTAATTTATCAAATACAGATAAGCGGTATGCAGCAAAAGAATTAGACATAAATGCTGTCTTGATACCTAACGCTGAAATATCAGCCATAGTTCTCACTCTGGAATCAGACGGATAATTAAAATAACGAGCATGAACTGCTAGCGGTGTTGCCTCATGATGTGGCAACTGTCGCCCACAAACAGCAGCCACTTCAGGATCTACAAAGGGGGCAAGTAAATTCGCTAATGAATCTGGTGAAGCCAAAATTGCATCTTGAGTCATAAATACCACTACATCCGCAAAACTTTTGGCAAATTCAACCGCTTGATTACGAGTTCCGCCATGATTAAACTCTGATTTCGGGATAGAATGTACTAAGAACCCCGACTCATCTGCGTGTTCTGCCGTATTATCGGAAGAAGAAGAATCAATCACAATTACTTTATCAGCTTTCAAGAGTTGAGATTGATAGGCAGCGATCCAATCGCCCCAATTAGGGCCCGCATTGTAAGTTGGCACAATAATCGAGAAGTTAGGTATCATCATTTATTCTTAAATATCAGAAATTTCGAACTTAAATAATTCACCATCATACCCGTCACGCTTCCCGCTGCTACGCCAATAATAGGGTACTGTGCAATCGTAGAACTCATCGCAACAAGTAGCATATATATGGCGAGGTTTATCACACCGCCCACAATCATATATGCAAAATAATAAGCAAATTCTTGATACCAGTGTGTATATCGACGTTCTTTAAACGTAATACTACGATTTAATAGCCAAGTAGAGAATACTGCGGCAATAAAAGATACCCCTCGAGCACCATATAAACCTAGTATAGATTTTAATAAATATAAAACAGCAGTATCAACAACAAAACCAACAACCCCAACCACACAAAATAAGAATATTTGTTTAATTTCATTGGGGATTTTTACTTTTACATCTGTCATGATTTATGCGTATTCAGATAGAATAAACGTTTTATTTCTTGACGACTTGTTGTTATCCCATCAAGTACTAAACCAGCAAATAAACAGGCTATTGCGATCATCATTAGTGAGGCTGCAAGTAATGCAGTTGGCAAACGAGGAACCAAACCCGTTTCCAAAAACTCGTCAATGACAGGCATACCAAATAACATTGAAAGTAATGCAAATAAGGAGGCAATAATACCAAAGAAAACAACAGGCTTTTCACGCATAAATAAACGAACGATCATATTTAAAATGCGGAAACCATCTTTATAAGTCGATAATTTACTTTCAGAACCTTCTGGACGCTCAGAATATTCAGTCATCACCTCTCCATAAGGCATACGTAATTCTAAAGCGTGAACAGTCAATTCTGTTTCGGTCTCAAAACCTTGTGCCAATGCAGGGAATGATTTTGCGTAACGTCGGCTAAATACGCGGTAACCTGAAAGCATATCAGTAAATTGACCACCAAAAATTTTCATTACCGTTCCCGTAAGCATTTTATTACCCCATTGATGTCCTGAACGGTATGCAAGTTCTGCAATTTCAGGGGCAACTTTTCGACAACCCACGACCATATCCAGTTTATCGTCAATAAGTTTATCTACTAATTTTTTCACTGCCGCCGCTTCATAGGTATCATCGCCATCTGTCATTACATAAATATCGGCATCAACATCCGCAAAAATACGACGAACAACATTTCCTTTACCTGGGGTCTTCACGAAAATAACTTCTGCACCAGCACGACGTGCTTCTTCAGATGTATTGTCTTTAGAGCTATTATCGAAAACATAAAGCTCTAATTCTGGCATTGCTTCTTTAAAGCTGGTTACCGTGTTATAAATAGTAATGCCTTCGTTATGACAAGGTACAACTAAAGCAACACGATGATCGCGGTATTTCATTATTTAAATCCTCTTTATTTAGTTTGTGGCAATTCTGTACATTGATAATAGGCTGAGCCACCAGCTGGTGGAGCAAGCTGCTTATTACCATAATCTGTATCTCTGCTGATTAAACAGATTGGAGATGTAAGATCTGATTTACTGATAACAACTTGGAAACCAGAATTGAGCAATTTACTATCATTTAAAACTTTGACTACATCTTGTCTAGGAATAAGAGGAGACCCTTTAATTTTTTCAGCAGATAATCCAATAATACTTAATTGTTTATCATCACTCATTGCCCATCCGCTGATAACAATGTTGTCTCCAATATCACGGATATTATCAATATATCCCCCCTGAGGAATATTAGCTAAGTCTGATTTATTTAGGTCACTATTGGTAATATTCACTTCTTCTTGCAATACCTTTTTGCTAGAGATATCTTTCAAAGGAATACGAATATCATCAGGATAAGCGACATACGGTAGGTTATCTTCTGTTAAATGAATATGTGCGTAACGATTAAAGATCTGATTAAATTCATCATCAGACATTTTTGGGTAAATCTTACGGAAAATTTCAAATTGTGGTTGCATTAATACATTGGTAAATGAATCCACACCGATACCACTTAGTGTTGCCCCCAAATATCCTGGTTCAACAACCCAACCACTGCTTTCTTTTTTCGTATTAAAAGCTTGTGTTGTTGGAGAGTTGATAATATCAAAAATCGGTTTTGCTGGCATTATCGGGTTAAAGCTAAAGTTATACAGCATATTGATTGCCGCAGCCGAACCAACTAAACCTACTTTAGCCCATTTTGGAATAAATAATAATGCCAATACAAGTGGAACTAAGATGAATTCCCAAGCAGATTTCTTCGCAAACGTAATATAACCAAACCACGTAGCTAAAGAATAAACTGCAATCATTGCAAAAATAAAAATTGTAATTCTATTGAGACTTAAGTTGATTTTGCCATGTACGAGCATACATAATGCTGCGAGATTTAAAGCAAATCCTGCAGCAAACGTCATTCTATTTTCTAATACTAAAGAGAATAATGTTACTTTTCCTAAAATGGCAGGGAATGGAAATAACATCCATAAACTAAATAATGCAAATAAAATAAACCAGATATAGACAGATTTATGCTTACACATCTCTCGCTTATTATTAACAAAACACGCTGCAAGTAATGGTAAAAAGCTAGCGCCTGTCCCCACCTCACAAATATTTAATAACAATTCTTGGTAATTAGATTGTGCAATAAATGGGAAAATTGAGGCTAACCATATAAATAACGGTACGCTACCACCAGAAACAACGCGTTTCCCAGGGTAAACTGTTTCGCCCATAACTTTAATCACATCTTGATAATAAAGCAAAATGACTGCAGCCGCTAAGCCACACACTACTACTTTAATGGCATAATCAGCTAATACTTGTTTATTCCAACTTTTAGTACCTGTGATAACAAAACCCGCACTTAAATAAGTAAGAGTGACGATAATTGGAGGATAAGTATGAGAAAGCAACCAAGCTATTGCGATATAAAACATCCAAATATAACGCCAGCGTGATTGATTATAGATAGCTAAAATAAGCCAAGGAGTTAAAGCTAATAACGGACCGGTTGTTGTCCACCAATATTGAACATAGCCTGTGAAATAGATCAAAAAGGTGAATGTAATGGCATAAATACGTTGATTGGGAACATCCCCAATAAAACGAGCAATCACTTTTTCCCAACCAACCACAAATGATATCGTAAGTAAAGCGTAAAATAATGAAAAAGCATACGCAGGAGGAAGAATAAAATATCCCCAAATAAGTGGCTTAAACACTAATGACCAATCTAATAATGGAATTTGATTAAAGTTACGCAGATCAATTTGGTATAAACCACTTTGATAATAACGTTCAAAATCATTATTTACTGCCATTTGTGTATAAGGAGTCCATACTGCCCATTCATCCGAACGAATAGGACGAGGTAATCCAAACACTGTATTATAATCAATACCAAATGCATCTAATGCCATACCATAAGAGGACGGGCTTAAAGCAAAAGAAACATTCAATATCAACCATATTGCATATAACCAATATATGTGATTAATGTTGATTTGCTTAAATACAAACTTCTGCATATTTATACTAACCTTTACATTTCAAAGTTGAAGGAGTTTAATCAGTATCCGTTTTACTTGAGGAACAAATTGATATTGCCTATCAGACTTACTTCGTAAAACACGACTATTCATGGCAAATTTTTCTAATTCTTCTTTCTGTGAAATGGCTTTTTTAAAGTTGTTCCAATATTGGCTAAACCTAGAAAAATATAAAATAAATCTAAATCTATTATTAGATACACCCACTTGATTTTTACTATGTTGGCGATATTCAATCAATGGCTTATTAATAAATTGATAACTACCATAATAATGAGCTAACAATGCAAGCCACCAGTCGTGCATATAAAGTTTATCTATATTAATATAGTCTAATGATTTTAATACTAATTCTTTTAAAGGGCGGTTAATTGCACAAGCCGCTCCTTGAACACAATTTTTATATAAAATAGAATCATCTTCCATACAATTTGTGGTTAAGCCTTGATATTGGAAAAAACTAGAAGCTATTTCTTTGCCATGTTCATCAATCAATTTAGCATCGCTAAATATCAAACTAGGTTGTACAGTGTTATTCGCAATTTTAGCAAATTCAGATACTTTATCTTTATGCCAAATATCATCTTGATCTGCTAAAAAAATAAAATCAGCCTCACAATGTTTTAACGCAAATAGAAAATTAGCAATCACTCCTTTCTTCGGGCCTTGTATAATTTCATAGTTCATAAAATTAGCATTTTCAAAAGCCGCTATCACAATCGAAAGCGTTTCATCACAAGAACCATCATCCGACACAATTATTTTTTGTGGCAGAATGGACTGTGATAAGATGCTTTCCAATTGTGTTGATATAAAAGATGAACCGTTGAAGGTGCATACGATAATATCAAATTTAAACTTATTCAGTACCATAAGCCATATAATAAGTAAATATATCTATTCTTAAATAGTCATTTAAACAGCAAAATAGACACATTAAATCATCCAATTGCAACCAAATCGACACTGTGGATTAGGTATCATTTATCTAAGCTTAATAAGCTCTACAAATAAAACCATCGAATACTCGCGTAAAATCAAGACTATCACTAGTACCAAGATATTCAAAGAATATCTATAAATTTTAAGACTATACTTTCATTAAAACTTTTATTTAAAAGAACTAATTCATTCCTGTCATATACATCAATTTATCTTTCAAACTTGCTAAATTCCAAGAGCGACAGCGAATGCGTTGGTCGTTAACATATTCCTCTAATAAGTCTTGGTCAAAGTTCTTACCTTGATCGCGAATTAGCATCCATTCAGTAATTTGGCGATAAACCAAATCTCGTTTTAAAAACGGGAACCCAAACTCATCAATAATAAAAAATGGACAAACTACTATCATCCCAAATCGATCTATCATACGAGAAATTTCTTGTTTTAAAGAGGCAGTATAATAAGCTATGTGTTCTGGTGTAGATTTTTTATCATAAAAAGCAAGACTTAAAGATTTTAGGCCTGAGATAACATTTTGATCTAAGTGTTTATTCGCTGAGGCTTCAATTAAGAATTTTTGCAGGGTCTCTTTTGAACTAACAATTTTATTGATAACATTATCTGTGCTTAAAAATACAACTGGTTTAAACCCATCTTTTAAAATGGATGCAGAAAGTTTAATTTCTCCATTATGAATATTCAAACGTCTATCATCGCTAATTAAGAAATTATCCCAAAACTTAATAAAATTGGGTGCTTTTAGCACATTATGTGAAAATTTTAAGAAATAAGATTGAACGTGATAGCCTGGTTTCCCCATATATTCTGCAACACCAACAAAATCTTCATTCTCATTTTTAATTAAGAAATCAACAAAGCGGTTATCTTTTTGATTCAAATTGGCAAAAATAGAGTCGTTACAAATAATTAAATTATTAGGTGTAACATTTTTATGGCTAAGTAGGTGAATAAATTCTTTATAGGTACCGAAATCGCGCCCAATGTTAGCTCGTTCTCCCATAAACACCACTTTATCTTTAAATATATCAACAAAATTTTGGCTAAGAGAACCATTAGAAATTGCTACAATTTTATAATTAAGCTTTTCTAACATTTGAAAATAGCGCTCATACATTAAGAAAGATTTTGGGGCATAAACCACAAATAAAATAACATTCTGACCTTCCAGCGAAGCATAATCGAAACTTTCAAAAAGTTTAATTGCTTTGATTGTGCCATTAGGATTCTTCTTTGAGTAATCTTTTGCTGCCTTTTTCATTTTATAACGTTCTTTTAAAAGAAAAGAGAGCATTAGATTAAAGAAGATCTTTTCTTTAAGTATTTGAAGTAATTTTTTAAACATAAAATTCCTTAATTAAATTCAGCCATATACTGTTGACTTACAGACTCTACATCACCTTGTGCCTTAATGATACCTTTATCAATCCATATCACATATTGACAAAGCTCTTTGACTTGTTCAATGGAATGAGAAACAAATAGAAGTGTTGTACCGCCACTAAGTAATTCTTCCATACGCACCTTACATTTTTGTTGAAAAGCATAATCTCCTACAGCTAATACCTCATCAACAATTAAAATATCAGGTTTTGTAACCGTTGCAATAGCGAACCCTAAACGAGCTGACATGCCAGAAGAAAAGTTTTTAATTGGCACATCAAGAAACTCATTAAGTTCAGCAAAATCAACAATTTGCTGAAAATGTTCTTCAATAAATTTTCTACTATGCCCAAGGAGTGCCCCATTGAGAAAAATATTTTCCCTAGCAGTGAGTTCAGAATCAAACCCTGCGCCTAATTCAATGAGCGGAGACAATGAACCGTTAACATCAACACTCCCCCGGTAAGGTTCAATAATCCCACTAATTAATTTTAATAATGTTGATTTTCCCGAACCATTTTTACCAATCAATCCCCAGGCTTCTCCTCTTTTTACTTTAAAATTAATGTCCTTTAAAGCAAAAAACTCTTGAAACATAAGCTCTCTTTTTAACATCTTAATAACATACTCTTTCAAGCCACTAATGTTTCCTGACGCTTTATTAAAACGAACAGAAGCATTTTCTACATTAACAACAATATCAGTCATAACTTATTAGCCATTTAAATATAGAGAATAAATTGGTTTTGTTTGCGTTTAAACACCCAAAGTCCAATAAATAAGAAGATAAAAGCGGTGATAAAACCTTGGGTTAACCATTCTATTGGTAATGGATTTCCATTTAAAACAATATCTCTAAACTGCTTTAAATATCCATACATTGGATTAAGATTGTCATACCACCAACGATATTCTTCAGAAATAATCGAAACAGGGTAAATAATAGGAGTTAAGTACATCCAAATGGAAATAAATACACCCCACAAGTATTGAATATCTCTAAAGAATATCGCAGTGGAAGCAAGAATAAGGCTAACGCCTAAGCTGAAAATATAAACTTCAAGCAATACAACAGGAAACCAAAGAATATTCCACGTAAAAGAAACTTGAGTGAATATCATCACTAATACTAATGCAACAAGTGAGAATAATAAATTAACTAATGAACTTGTTACTTTAGAAATAGTAAAAATATATTTAGGAACATAAGTTTTTTTTAGTAAAGGCGCATTCTCTACGATAGAGCTTACAGCCATTGTTGTTGCTTCACTAAGAAAGCTAAATAATACTTGTCCACTTAGTAAATATACTGCAAAGTTTGGAATATCAAATCTAAATAATTGGGAGAAAACAATAACCAATACAGTCATCATTAATAATGGGTTTAAAATACTCCAAATATAACCTAAATAACTGCGGCGATATTTTAATTTGATATCTTTAATGACTAATTGTCTTAATAACTCTTTGTAGTGTAATAATTCAATTAATCCAGTTTGTTTTTTCATAAGAATCTCAATACGAATGTAAAACAATAGAATCTAAAAGATGAAAAAGGGGGGGGGAAGTTTATGCAATTCCCCTTATATTTGCAAGGTTTATTTAAATTTCACAGCTTCCGCCAACACTTTACCTGATAAATCCTTAGCTGATAAACTCGGCTCGCCTTCAAGAGGCCATTCAATACCAACGGTTTCATCATTCCAAATAAGCGAGTGTTCTGCTTTTGGATTATAGTAATCGGTGCATTTATAAGTAAATTCAGCCTCATCAGTTAATACATAAAAACCGTGAGCAAAACCTTCTGGCACCCATAATTGGCGTTTGTTTTCGGCAGATAAAATCTCACCTACCCATTGCCCAAAAGTTGGAGAGCTTTCGCGCATATCTACTGCCACGTCAAACACTGCACCAGAAACAACGCGCACTAATTTACCTTGTGTGTTTTCGGTTTGGTAATGTAAACCTCGTAATACCCCTCTTACTGATTTGGAGTGATTCTCTTGCACAAAAGTACGGTTTGCTATATTTTCTTTAAACCATTCATCGCGAAAGGTTTCCATAAAGAAACCTCGTTCGTCGCCAAATACTTGTGGCTCTAATAATTTGACATCGGGAATTTTTGTATCAATAACTCTCATATTTACTCCACATATGCTTTAATATTTTTCAATGCCTTTTGCCAATTACTTGGTTGAATACCAAAAACTCTCTGAATTTTAGTTAAATCTAGGCATGAATTTGCTGGACGTTTTGCTGGTGTAGGATAATCAGCAGTTGTAATTGCATTTACATGCGGTGCCTTTTCTAATATATTTTGCGAAACAGCTTCATCAAAAATGGCTTTTGCAAAATCACACCAGCTTACATAAGGTTCACCTGTGAAATGGTAAATGCCATATTGAACATCTTCGCCAGCAATAATTTTTTCTGCGATTTGAATTAAGCTTGCTGCAATATCACCTGCATAGGTAGGTCCGCCAATTTGGTCTGCTACGACGCCTAATGTATCGCGAGTTTTTGCTAAACGTAACATCGTTTTCACGAAGTTATTGCCGTGTTCGCCAAATACCCAAGCTGTACGCAAGACAATAAATTTATCGTTCGCTTTTGCAACAGCTTGCTCACCTTCTAATTTTGTTTTGCCATATACGCCTTGCGGATCGGTAGCATCAGTTTCTTTATATTTTCCTTCTCGCTGCCCATCAAAAACGTAATCGGTTGAGATATGTAAAATGGTTGCCCCAACATCTTTTGCGGCTTCTGCCAAATATCGCGGGCCTTTCACATTAATGGCTTCGGAAAGTTCTACTTCTGTTTCAGCACGATCCACAGCTGTGTGTGCAGCGGCGTTGATAATGACATCAGGATGGAAATTTTCAACCGCATTTTTTACCGCACTTTGATCGGTAATATCAAGTTCATCACGGTCAACGGCTAAAATTTCGTGTTTACCTTGTAATTGCTGCGTTAAACAGTAGCCAACTTGCCCTTTAGCACCCGTAATCAAAAATTTTGCCATTCTATTTGCCCTCTTTGATTAAACGAAGTAGGTATTGACCATATTCGTTTTTCGCCATCGGTTTTGCCAATGCCTCGACTTGTTCAGAAGTTAACCAACTATTACGCCATGCAATCTCTTCTAAACAAGCGACTTGCAAGCCCTGAACATTTTCAATGGTACGCACGAAAGAAGCAGCTTCGTGTAAACTTTCGTGCGTACCTGTATCTAACCAAGCGAAACCACGTCCAAGTAATTGCACGTTTAATGAACCGTCTTTTAGATACATTTCATTTAATGTGGTGATTTCTAATTCACCACGCGCTGAAGGTTTAACTTGTTTTGCAAAATCAACCACACGGTTATCATAAAAATATAATCCTGTTACGGCATAGTTAGATTTAGGTTGGGCAGGCTTTTCTTCGATTGAAACCGCTTTGAAGTTTTCATCAAATTCAACTACGCCGAAACGTTCAGGATCTTTTACAAGATACCCGAATACTGTTGCACCACTTGGTTGAGCAACTGCTTCTTGCAACATTTGAGAGAAATGCTGACCATAAAAAATGTTATCGCCTAATACTAAACAACAGCTATCTCCATTGATAAACTCTTCACCAATAAGAAATGCTTGGGCTAAACCATCTGGGCTTGGTTGAATTGCATACTGTAAATTCACACCAAAGTCTGAACCATCACCTAATAAGCGCTTGAAACTTTCATTATCTTCAGGGGTAGTAATAATAAGAACATCGCGAATACCCGCTAACATTAATACTGAAAGTGGATAGTAAATCATCGGTTTATCATAAACAGGCAAAAGCTGCTTAGACACACCTAGAGTAATGGGATAGAGGCGAGTACCAGAACCGCCTGCAAGAATAATACCTTTCATAAGGAGACCTTTAAAAGAGCGGATAGATTTTCTTAAATTTTTGTAAATTATTAGGAAAACTTCACCGCTTGTTAATAATTAGTTACCTAAACGCTCACGGTTATACGAGCCATCTAATACACGGCTCCACCATTTTTTGTTATTTAAATACCATTCTACCGTTTTGCGGATACCTGATTCAAAAGTTTCTTGTGGCTTCCAACCTAATTCTCGGCCAATTTTGGCTGCATCAATCGCATAGCGTACATCGTGACCTGGGCGATCTTTCACATAGGTAATAAGATCTTCATATTTTGCTACACCTTCTGGTTTATTTGGTACTAACTCTTCTAATAAACGACAAATAGTATGTACTACATCAATATTTGCTTTCTCATTATGTCCACCGATGTTGTATGTTTCCCCTACTTCTCCTTCGGTTACGACTTTATATAATGCACGCGCATGATCTTCTACAAATAACCAGTCTCGAATTTGTTGACCATTTCCATAAACTGGTAATGGTTTTCCATCTAGTGCATTTAAAATCATTAATGGAATAAGTTTTTCAGGGAAATGAAATGGACCATAGTTATTTGAACAGTTAGTCACAATCGTTGGTAAACCATAAGTACGCAACCATGCGCGAACCAAGTGATCGCTAGAGGCTTTAGATGCTGAATAAGGACTGCTAGGTGCATAAGGTGTAGTTTCAGTAAACAAATCATCTGTTCCTTCTAAATCACCATATACCTCATCTGTTGAAATGTGATGAAAACGAAATGCTGCTTTTCTCTCATCATTTAAAGTATTCCAATAGGCTCGAGCTGCTTCTAATAGCGTGTAAGTGCCTACTATATTTGTTTCGATAAAAGCTGCTGGCCCATCAATAGAACGGTCAACATGACTTTCTGCCGCTAAATGCATTACGGCATCAGGTTGATGATGTTCAAATACACGCAACAATGCTTTTGAATCACAAATATCCACTTGTTCAAATGCATAACGTGGATTATTTTCTACAGATTCTAAAGATTCTAAATTACCTGCATAAGTTAATTTATCAACATTTACCACGTTATCTTGCGTGCTTTCAATAATGTGGCGAACAACTGCAGAGCCAATAAAACCAGCACCACCAGTAACCAAAATTGTTTTGCTCATTTTCATCCTCTTGGTTATTTAACAAATAAAACATTGCCCTGTATTCTATTTGAAATAATACTATTTCACAATTAAAGAATACAATACTTATGAAAAAAGTGCGGTCAAAAATGACCGCACTTTTCTTATTCAACAACTTGAATTCTGTTGTTTATCATTATGCATAATACATCTCAAACTCAACAGGATGTGGTGTCATATTTAAACGCTCTACCTCTTTACGTTTAATATTAATAAATGCTTCGATAAAGTCTTTCGTAAACACACCACCTTGCGTTAAGAATTCATAGTCTTTTTCTAATGAATTCAACGCTTCTTCTAGCGAGCTCGCAACTGCTGGAATATCTTTTAATTCTTCTGGTGGAAGATCGTAAAGATTTTTATCCATTGCATCGCCTGGGTGGATTTTGTTTACCACGCCATCAAGGCCAGCC
>QWCW01000453.1_pt1 | contig 13970 bp, 11 predicted proteins | sample 1972691 | NCBI WGS metagenome assembly QWCW01 (sample SAMN09866698, study PRJNA288562) | Human oral metagenome isolate pre2_saliva, whole genome shotgun sequencing... | reverse complement strand
GAACACCCTTGCTTTTGGCTATGTAATTCCCGCTATTAGGGCTTACTCGGGACTTCCACCCGTTAGATAATGCTCATGCCGAGCATACAACAAAAAAGGTAAAAGAGTTTTTACTCTTTTACCTTTTATGTATTCACATGTATTTTCTTAGAAACGATAGCCCAATGTAAGGAGTAACTGACTTCTGTTGTTCTTTACATCAGCACTTGTTGCTATGTTTGACTCTTTCACAGATGTAGTACCAGAAGGAACAGAAATATCTCTGATATTAGAGAATGGAGCAAATGAACCATTCTGTGCACTATACTGATAAGCCAAATCAATATTGAACTTCTTAACCTGATAACCAACACCTAATGTAAAGCGGTTGATTGCGCCCCAATTCGTATAGTCTGTTGTTGAAGCATACGATGTACCTAAAGAAGCAAGACCTGGATCTTTCTGCGCATCACTTACATATTTTGGACTTACATAGTTGTAACCCAGACGTAAGGCAACATTACTTACTGGTTTGTACTCAACACCTAATTTTAAAGTGCTAACACCCTTCAATGCTTCTTTAGTGTGTGCATTCATAACGTTGTCAGGACTTGATGACTCGTAGTACTCATTATAGTAATAATCGTAGTAGCCGCCATCGTTGACTCTGCTATTGATATCAGCGTAGTTCTCATACTCGTATGTTGCACCCAAAGCAAGATAATTGCCAATAGTATGTCCAAGGGAGAGGCCAAACTTCCATGGTGTCCACATCTTGAAGTTGTATGAGTTAGATACATAAGCATTTTTACTTGTCGTACCTTGAGCATAGACAAGACCAGTAACATTTGATGTTGTTAGGTCATACCAAGTTGGCGACTTCACGTATGCACCAATTCTGAATGGAGACTCAGCTACTGGACGAACGATAACACCAGCTGTGATATCAAAACCTGAACCTGTTACCTTTCTCTCGTCACGAACAACAGCTCCACCATTATTGAAATTCTCACGATACTCACTATATCCCTTGTAATGAACATCTTTCATACCGAAGGTAAGACCGAGATAAACCCTGTCATTGATATTGCCACTCACAGCAAAGTCGTAGTTACCAATATAACCTGTATGAGCACGATCGAGCGTGTATCCCGTTGCCCTCTCATAATTATAAATTCCTGTACTTCCAGGAATCAATTTATTCCAATAAAGGTAATCAATCTGACTCCAAGTATATGCTACATCTGATGATTTAGCATCTACATAACCAATATTCTGACCATCTTTATTTTTATCTACATTAAAGCCACCCACTTTCTGATCACCAAGCATACCCTTAATATATGACTGCTTATTTTGTGAACTTCCATTCAAAGAGCCTGCAGCATTAAGGATATAATCAAAGTTCTTACTCTTATGATAGTTGAAACCAAAGTTAAGGAAAGACTTCTGACCAGTACGAGTAGTATAGACACCACCAATCTGATCAAAGCTCAGATTAGTCTTCTTGCCATTAGCAAACTCCTTACCATCTGATTGCATAAGAAGACCAGCACTGAGACTAACATTGCTGTGACGGAACAAACCTATACCAGCTGGGTTAGAACCGATAGTAGAAATATCAGCACCCAAAGCTTCCATGGCTCCACCCATACCAACGTAACGCGCAGTACCATTCAAGTCCTCTCCTGCTAACTTAACATTCTCGTACGTCTCTTGTGCATTTGCAGACAAAGCTGCAAACAAAGATACTGCAAAGAAAATATATTTACTCTTCATATCTGATATCCTTTATTAATTAAACATTCATTATCCTAAATATTATCTATGACCACCAAAGGCACTACGTGAACCACCAACGCTGCCGCCGCCACCAGAATATGAACCGCCAAAGCTACCACCACTTCTTGCACCACCAAAAGAACTTGGTGAAGGCTGTGAGAATGTTGAGCGTTCTGGCTGAGAATAAGTGCGTGTTTGATTCTCATAACCATTCTGACGTGCACCACCAAAGCGGTCATAATAATTGTTCATATCGTTACGTGGAGCAGCTGTATTACCATACTGGTTTACATTTCCACGACGAGTTGAGTAAACAGATTGTCCATTGCTATAGACATTACTTCTTGTCTGAGAGCCAAAGTCTCTTTGTGAACTACCCCAATGATTAGCAGTACCTGTATGCCCATTGTAAGTATAGTAGCCACTTCTTCCGTAGCCATAATAAGGATAGCCACCATAATAGCCATAATATCTTCCCCAAGGGTTGTACCAGCCGTAGCCCGCATAGCCATAATAGTAAGGATAACCACCATAATAACTATAATATGGATAGCCGCGATAATAACCATAATACCAAGGGTCGTCCCAGCTATCATACCAACCACCATAATAAGGTGAATTCCATCCCCAACCCAAATAAATTGAAGACCGACCTGCAAACCAAGGATCATAATATCCACCATAGAAGCCATCGAAACGGCTCATTCGTCTGCTATATGCGAAATCATCCTCGCCACTCTCATACTTGCGTGTAAAACCTCCATAGATAGTATCAAGTACTACAGAGTCACCATGTTGTGTAGAGATACGTGACATAAAAATGTCGTTGCCCAAAGAATCAACACCAATTTTCTTATAGTTGTATTTTCCACGACGATTATATTCATCGTTAGACTTGCCAATACCGCTATAATATGCGGGGCGATCTTCCTCTATCCTATTCTGTTGATAAGCAGACTGCTCTACCTTTGACGGAGTGAAATAAAGGTCATCTTGTGCCATTGATAACAATGGCATAGCTCCAAACAAAACTGAAAGCAAAACAAATCGTTTCATATACCTTATATTTTTTAATTATATTTATTTTTAACACCAAGAATTAGTATGTTTACAATCTTTATAGTGCAAAAATAAGACAACTTTCTTTGCAAATATACGGATTTTCCCTAATCCATGGTAGGTTTTTCCCTATTTTTTATAAATTTGCAGTATAAATTTAACACCAAGATGAAATATATACAAGTAAAGTTTACGGCAGAACCTGATTCTCAGGATGTAAGAGACATAATAGCAGCTCTTGCAGGCGAAGTTGGTTTCGATTCTTTCACAGACGAATCAGACGGACTTGTTGGATACTGTCAAGAAGATCTTTTCAATGAAGAAACACTCTCTGAAACCATTCAGCATCTACCTATTCCTGATGTAAAGGTTTCGTTTACGGTAAATCAAGCAGAAGATAAGAATTGGAATGAAGAATGGGAGAAAACTGGGTTTGATCCTATTACCATTGATAATCGTTGTGCTATCGTCTGTAAAAATATGGAGCAAGAGGCCATTTCAAAGTATCCTCAACTTGCGAACATACCGATGAAGATAGTTATAGACGCACAACAGGCTTTTGGAACTGGCACACATGAAACAACACAGATGATAGTTTCATTATTACTGAGTCAAGACCTTAAAGGCAAACGAGTTCTCGACTGTGGCTGTGGTACGGGTATTCTAGGTATTGTAGCTGCAAAATGTGGTGCAAAGGATATTGTCAGCTATGACATTGACGAGTGGAGTGTACGCAATGCAGAACACAATGCCAAACTGAATGATATCGAATTAGACGTTCTTGAAGGCGACAAACGAGTTTTGTCACATGTAAGTGGTGTCTTTGATGTCATCTTAGCAAATATCAATCGTAATATTATCCTTGATGACATTGACGAATTTGTCAGCGTTATGACGACTAATTCGAAGATAATTTTAAGTGGTTTTTATGAACAGGACGCAGAAGCGATCCTTCATAAAGCTAATGAACTTGGTCTGAAAGAGAGTCAACGCTTGTTGAATCATGACTGGTGCTGTTTGTTACTTGAGCGGGCGTAACCTCTTTTGAGATAAGTAGATGTTGCAAATCGTAGAAACTACCATTGTAGATATCTAAATCTACGTATCCCTTAATACCAGGTAGTCTGCCGGCATCGGTATGTTGCCAGAATTTCCAAGCACCTTGATATTCCATCTGATTAACATAATAATGCGCTATCCAATAAGGATAATCATCAAAGCGTGAATCCGAAAGATATTGATCTTTAAATTTATAATAGGTATAGATGATAGGTTTTACATGGTACTTATCTTCTACAATATGTAACCAAGTCAGAATGTTTTGCTGAAACTCTTCAGTGCTAATGTTCTGTGGTTTATGCTCAACATCGAGTACGGGTGGGAGATCACCTGGCTGAAGATGAACCATTGCGAGGAAGAAATAAGCCTGACGACGTGCAGAAGAGTTATTGCTCCAAAAATGATAGACTCCACGAATAAAGCCTGACTCTTTTGCATTATAGAAATTATCTCTGAACATCGCATCAACATGATTATCACCCTCTGTAGATTTTATTATAACAAAACGTATAGGTGAACGATCAATCAACGCATTCCTGAGTCGGTTCCAGTTAATCGTACCTTGATAACGACTTACATCAATTCCATAAATCGTATATCCTTCTGGATAATCAGGGTCACCATAGATAGCACGCCATCTAAAACCTGTTGGTGCGACGAAGAAGAAATAAAATAAATAACTATATACTACAGCAACACACACTCCTCCAACCCATTTCATCCAACTTGGCAGATGTGCCCAAGTTTTTAGTAGTGAATGAAGTACTTTGGAAATAAACATGTTCTTGCTTTAGGGTAATTTGAAGTTTTACTTAAACTCTGTGTTAACTTGTATTTTACAAACTCTTCTCATGAATGAGGAAATTCTCTTCATGAAAAACGAATTAGTATCGTATTCGAACAAGTTGATGATGGGAATTCAATTGGATACTATAGGACCACGTAAATCAAGACTATTAAGTACTACTTATAACCATAAAATATGTCTCTATTCTTTACATTAATACAATAATAGAAGAATAAGAATTAAATGAATTATTAATTCTATTGTCAACTCATTAAATAGTTATAAGACATGACAAAGTTTATGTTGTATAAAGCAAAAGAAGAAACAGAGGATATAATTACCCCCCTATTTCTTCTTTATAAATATACTATTACTTAGCCTGCTCTAACTCAAGTGTCTTGGTAGTCAAATCACATACTGAAGAAGGACCCCAATACTGGATAGGACCTGGATAAATGTAGCAAGTCTCCTTAGCCCATTTCTCACGCTGAGCAGCAAAAGTCTTGAATGGAGCACCATCAAGCTCAACAAGTGCCTTACGAATAACAGGTTTCATCTCACCATTACGTCTCTCCATATTCATCATCATAGTGATTGGCACACCTCCTGCCTTCCACTGATCAGCACTTGCAGTTGTGTTCTTAACGATAGCCATGTAACCAGTCTTGCCATTTGCAATCAACTGAGCTGCAGATGAACCAAGTGCGTAACAGTAGTCTGCATCAAAGTTAGAAGGAGCTGCACAACGACCCTCGTAACCAAAGAAGTGGTGCAAAGGAGAGAACTTACCATTGTACTTACCTTCCTTCTTCCACTGATCAAGCTTAGCTGCAACCATCTCAGAGATAAGCTTTTCTGTCTCGATGAGAGATACCTGTACGTTTCCGTGTGGGTCACGATCGAGAGAAAGCTGACGAGCAACACCCTCTGGAAGTGTCTCAAATGTAGCCTTGTTCTCTGCAGAAAGGTGTTCAAGGATATACTTACGCTGTGCATCCTTGTCAAGGTTCAAATAATCAGCGCCATGAGCAGCGAGCAAATCATTCAACTCCTGAATCAAACGACCGATAGCAGGAATAAACTCGATAAGACCTTCTGGAATCAAAACAACACCGAAGTTGTTGCCCTGCTCTGCACGGTATGCAACAACACCTGCGATATACTCAACGATATCATTCAAAGTCTGATCCTTAGATTCAATTTCCTCAGATACCAAGCAGATGTTTGGCTGAGTCTGCAAAGCACACTCAAGAGCGATGTGAGATGCAGAACGACCCATCAACTTGATGAAGTGCCAATACTTACGAGCAGAGTTACAGTCACGCTCAATGTTACCGATAAGCTCAGAGTATGTCTTAGTTGCTGTATCGAAACCGAAAGAAGTCTCAATCTGATCGTTCTTCAAGTCGCCATCAATAGTCTTAGGGCAACCAATAACCTGAACACCATAATTCTTAGAAGCATAGTATTCTGCCAATACACAAGCATTGGTATTAGAGTCATCACCACCGATGATTACAATAGCCTTAATATCCAACTGGCGGATAATCTCAAGCCCCTTCTCAAACTGCTCTTCCTTCTCGAGTTTAGTTCTACCAGAACCAATCATATCGAAACCACCAGTGTTGCGGTAAGCCTGAAGATTTTCTGCTGTAATCTCAATGTATTTGTGATCAACAAGACCACCAGGACCCATGAGAAAACCATAAAGACGGTTTTCTGGGTTTAACTTCTTAACCTCATCAAAGAGACCAGAAATAACGTTGTGTCCACCAGGAGCCTGACCACCTGAGAGAATGATACCAACGTTAATCTTAGCATTGTTTGCTGCGTCAGATGGAACAAACTCTACGAGAGGCATTCCGTACGTGTTAGGGAATAACTTCTTGATTTCCTCCTGATTGTCAACACTCTGTGTAGGAGCACCTTCCTTCACCTTTACTGCACCCTGAAGAGCCTTTGGTAACTTTGGCTGATAGCCTGCTCTTTCCTTCTGCAATGCGCTAATTTCCATGTGTTTAATTTAAATGATTTAAATATAATGATTTGTTTTATATCTTTAATTCCGATAATTAAATGCAAACGAGAACAAAGGAAGTTTACCTTCACTTTGTCATTACATCATATCTTCTGCAAAATTACCTTTTTTATCCGATAAAAGAAAAGAAAAAAAGCTAAATTAAAATTTTAACTCTATTTTTATGTGAGAAAGCTTTGCTTTTCTATTTTTTTATTTATCTTTGAACGTTAATATGTGAAATATCGCTATTTAGGATTAATATGAGTAACAAAAGAGATTTGAAACGCACCATCAATTATATTTGTGGTGATTTGTTCACAGAGGGTATCGCAGCATCTCTCTATGGTGAAAATCGTGATAATGACAATACAGAGGCTATCCTCACAGCCATCTTGGTAATGCACAGCAACTACATCAGACGCGTGTCTCATGTTCAACCTGGTATGCCTGCTAAAGTCTATTTCAAAGACTTAAAGGATAAGTTTAGTAAAGAAGTCAATGAGATTGTTGACCAACTCAATAACCTTGCATAATGTTACAAGCTTTATCTAAGTGGCTTCTTTATAATTTTATGGGGTGGAAGAAGGATGTTAGGTTTACTTTGCCTGACAAAGCTATTATTTGCCTTGCACCTCATACGAGTAATCTTGATTTTCTTATAGGACAACTTTATGCCCGGGCTGAAAAACAGAAAAGTAATTTCCTCATGAAGAAGGAATGGTTTTTCTGGCCACTAGGTCCTATCTTTCGAAGTCTTGGAGGTATTCCTGTATGGCGTGATAAGAAAACGAGTATGACAGACAGATTAGCTGATTATGCAATGAAGGCTGATAAGTTTCAACTTTGTATTACTCCAGAAGGTACCAGAAGTTTAAACCCTGATTGGAAGAAGGGCTTTTATTATATTGCTTTAAAAGCTCAACTGCCTATCTATCTATATGGTTTAGATTATGAACGGAAATTGATAGAGTGTTCTAAGGTCATAACACCTTCAGGTGACATAGAAAAAGATATGAGGGAAGTCAAATTGTATTTCAAAGACTTTAAGGGTAAACATCCAGAATTGTTTACGATTGGAAACTAGACGGATAATGAAGATAAAACTACTGTTTACAGCACTTCTTGCAATATCGTTTGCGAATAGCTTTGCACAAGTGGGTAAATCAACATGGGGGAAAACCAATTATGACGATGCGCCTTGGGTGAAAAATGTTTCTCGCCCAAATGAAATAACAGAGGGATTACAAAACAGACATCTTTCTGTTTGGTCGTCCCATGGAAAATATTATGATGCAAATAAAGGCGGATGGAAATGGCAAAGACCCATCTTGTTCTGTACCACGGAGGACCTTTATACACAAACGATAGTTCTTCCTTATCTCATTCCAATGCTTGAGAATGCAGGCGCCATTGTCTTTACACCACGTGAAAGAAACTGGCAAAAGAATGAAATTATAGTTGATAATGATAGTCGTATCGACTATAAGGAAGAAAGTATGAAGAAGAAGTGGGCTACTACATCCACAAAAGGTTTCGCACTACATTATGGCAGCTATAACGATGGTGAGAATCCATTTACAGCAGGTACAGCGCGACAAGTTAAAGCAAGAAAGCGTAACAGTAAGCTTAGTTCAGTCGTCTATCAACCAACCATCCCTGAAGCTGGACGCTACGCTGTCTATGTAAGTTATCAAACACAAAAGAAAAGTGTTGATGCAGCTGAATATATTGTTTTTCACAAGGGACAAGAAACTCATTTCCGTGTGAACCAGCGTATGGGTGGAGGCACATGGGTTTATCTTGGTACGTTTGATTTTGACAAAGGAAATAGCATCAATAACTCTGTTGTTTTGACAAATCATAGTTCTCGTAGAGGCATTGTCACCACGGATGCCGTTCGCTTCGGTAGTGGTATGGGCAATATTGTTCGTGGTGGAACAATAAGTGGCGTTCCACGCTTCCTTGAAGGAGCAAGATACTCAACACAATGGGCTGGAGCTCCATGGAGTGTCGTCAGCAAGAGTAATGGTTCTAATGATTATAACGACGATATCAACTGTCGATCATTGATGACGAATTGGCTTGCAGGAGGCTCTTGTTATCTCCCTGATAAGAAGGATGGGAAAAAGGTTCCTATTGAACTCACATTGGCCATACACAGCGATGCTGGCGTAAAAGCTGATGATAGTTTTGTAGGCACTTTGGGCATCTGTACAACACAAAGTGGAGACAACACTTTAGGTGATGGTCTTTCACGTAAGGTTTCTAAGACCTTTGCAGAACAGTTAGTAGCCAATGTTAAGAAAGATTTAGATAATGCTTTCCACATGAATTGGACTACCCGTTCCATTTGGGATTGCAACTACAGTGAAACTCGTCTTCCCGAAGTGCCATCAGCAATCCTTGAAACTCTTTCGCATCAAAACTTCCCTGACATTAAGTTAGGACAAGACCCTAATTTCAAGTTTACTTTAGCACGCTCAGTTTATAAGACCATCTTGAAATATGAAGCAAACATGCATGGTAAGACTTATACGGTTCAACCACTTGCTCCACAAAACTTCAAGATTGAATATGTATCTTCTAAGAAAGTGAGATTACAGTGGAGGCCTACCTCTGACACTAGTGAACCATCAGCTAATCCAACATCCTACAATGTTTATGTTGCAATGGGAACAAGAGGATTTGACAATGGTGTGAATGTTAGTAATCCTTATTTTGAGATAGACTTGCTGCCAGGTGTTGTATATAACTTTAAAATAACAGCTTGTAATCGTGGCGGAGAAAGCTTCCCAACAGCTACACTTTCAGCCTTATACAATGAAGGAGCAAAACAGACAATTCTCATTGTCAATGGCTTCCATCGTCTTTCTTCTCCCGCAGTTGTCAACACAAGTACAGAACAAGGCTTCGACCTTGAAGCTGACCCAGGCTTAAGCTATGGTCCTGTGGCTGGATGGACAGGAAGGCAAGCCAACTTCAATAAAGCTATGATGGGCAAAGAAGGTCCTAATGCCTTAGGTTATGGTGGCGAGGAACTTGTTGGTAAGATTATTGCGGGTAATGACTTCAATTACGTTAAAGATCACGTAGAAGCTTTACGATATGCCGGAAAATACAATGTTGTAAGTTGTGATAGTAAGGCTGTGGAGTATAATGAAGTAAACCTTACTAAATATGCAATGATCGACTTACTCCTTGGCAATGAAAAGGATGATGGACATAGTTTGTATTATTACAAAGCTTTCAAGCCTGCACTTTGTCAACAACTATCAAAGTATCTAAATGCACATGGTAAGCTCTTTGTCAGCGGTTCTTATCTTGCATCCGATATGCAAGCTGTTGATGAACAGGAATGGTTGAGAAACAACCTTAAGATATCCTTTGATGGTGCAAACTATGACAACTATAATTCTGTAGTAAGTGGTATGGGAATGTCCTTCGATGTTTATCGAACTATTAATGAGCAGCATTACGGTGCTTACACTCCTGACAACATCTTACCTGCTGACAACGCTTTCAGTACATTAACTTATGCTGATGGACGGACAGCTGCTGTGGCATATAAAGGAACTGACAATAGTGTCTTCACATTATCATTCCCCTTCGAGTGTATCAAGGATGCTGCAACACGCAATAGCATCATGAAGGGTATTGTAACGTTTCTGATGAAGAAGTAATAACAAAGAAATTGGAATAATCTAAAAGCGTAAAGACTATGTATAAAATTCAAGCAAACGCTTCGGGAACACGAAGCATTGAGGTTACTGACAACCATCTTGAGACTATTCAGAAGTATTCACTTCTTTCTGGATTGGTTGATTCCAATGGTATTATCGACGAGAACATCCTCGATAAACTGAAATTCAATGTTCGTGGACTTCTTGAGTCAGAACCTGGTAAAGATAAAGACTTATTGAATTTATGTCTTGATGTCATCTATAATCAAAACATGAAAGCCATCGGACTTAAAAATCTTGTTTTACTCTACAAAGAATGGGGCGTTTCGCATAAAGACGCTGAAGAGGAAAACAAAGAAACAATTTGAATAGTAAACAACTAGGTAGAATAAGGTTCAGATTCTCATAAGTCAATAATACACTCACAGATAACTTTAATTAAAACAAAGACATTTGAGTTCACAAAAAGAAAATAAAAAAACTGCAAAGCAGCATAAAAAAGTAACAGCAACCAAGCGACAAGATAGAGAAGAGGCTGTTAAAAATGAGACTAAGACAGCCAGACCTTCAAGATTTCAGCTAACAGACTTCCTCCCTACTACAAAGAGAGAGGTTGAACTCCGTGGTTGGGATCAGTTAGACATTATCCTCTTTTCTGGTGATGCCTATATTGATCATCCTGCCTTTGGAGCAGCTGTTATTGGCAGAACCCTTGAAGCAGCAGGGTACAAGGTAGCTATCGTACCACAACCTGATTGGCATGGTGACTTCCGCGACTTTAAAAAGTTGGGGCGGCCACGTCTCTACTTCGGTATATCACCAGGCGCCATGGACTCGATGGTAAACAAATACACAGCCAATCGTCGTCTGCGTTCTGAAGATGCATACTCTCCTGATGGCAGACACGACTTGCGCCCAGAATATCCAAGCATCGTTTACTCGAATATCCTCAGACAACTCTATCCAGATGTACCTATTGTCTTAGGTGGTATTGAGGCTTCGTTGCGACGTCTCACCCACTACGATTATTGGAAAGATTGTCTTCGCAAGAGTATTCTCTGTGATGCACGTGCCGATATGATTATCTATGGCATGGGTGAAAAACAAGTGGTAAGGATTGCACAGGAGTTGGAAAATGGTGCTAATATCAAAGACCTGAAACATATTCCACAAACAGTTTATCTTTGTAAAGAATCAGATATTCCTGAAGGAATTAAGGCGGATGATATCGTACTCCATTCACACGAATCTTGTTTGCATAATAAAAAGTATCAAGCGGAGAACTTCAAATACATAGAGGAAGAATCGAACAAGAAACATGCACAACGAATTCTGCAAGCTGTTGACAATGTCTATGCTGTTGTTAATCCTCCCTACCCGACAATGACAACAGAGGAGGTAGATGCGGCATACGATCTCCCTTACACACGTGAACCACACCCAAAATATCGTGGTAAGACAATCCCTGCTTACGAGATGATTAAACACAGTGTGAATATTCATCGCGGATGTTTTGGAGGTTGCTCATTCTGTACGATTTCTGCACATCAAGGTAAGTTTATCAGTTGTCGTTCCAAAGAAAGTATCTTAAAGGAAGTAAAGCAGGTTATGCAGATGCCCGATTTCAAGGGCTATCTCTCTGATCTTGGTGGTCCATCAGCAAATATGTATGGTATGGCGGGTAAGAACCTGAAAGCTTGTGAGCATTGTAAACGCCCGAGCTGTGTAAACCCAGAGATATGTCCTAATCTTGAAACTGATCATACAAAGCTACTTGAAATCTATCATGCTGTTGATGAGCTACCAGGTATCAAGAAGAGCTTTATTGGATCGGGTGTGCGCTATGACCTATTGCTACACAAAAGTAAGGATGAGAAGAGCAATGAGGCTGCCAAACAATATACTCGTGAATTAATAATGCGCCACGTCAGTGGTCGTTTAAAGGTAGCCCCAGAACACACGTCGGATCGGGTCCTCAAGCTTATGCGTAAGCCTTCGTTCCAGCAATTCTATGCTTTTAAGAAGATATTTGATCGCATTAATCGAGAAGAGAATATGCGACAGCAGATTATACCTTACTTTATATCTTCTCATCCTGGCTGTCAGGAGGAGGATATGGCAGAGTTAGCAGTGCTGACAAAAGACCTCGACTTCCACTTGGAGCAGGTACAAGACTTCACCCCTACTCCTATGACAGTCTCTACTGAAGCTTGGTACACGGGCTACGATCCTTATACCCTCGAACCAATCTTCTCTGCGAAAACACCAAAAGAGAAACTCGCACAGCGACAATTTTTCTTCTGGTATAAGCCTGAGGCACGCCGTGACATCGAACAAGAACTTCGACGCATAGGACGTACTGACCTGATTGCTAAGCTATATGACAATGTTCCAAAACATCACCCACGTGCTGTTTATGATGCAAAAGCTATTGGTAGTACACCCGATATTCCTAATAAAAAACGTAAAGGACGAGAAGATAAGCCAACGGATAATCATAGAAAATCCGCAAAACAAAGTGGAAAACAACCAAAGAGTTTTAATCCGAACTTCTCTGGTAATCGCCGACGCAAACAAAAATAGAACTAGCAATAAGGGAGTTATGATGCACAAATCATAACTCCTTTTTTGACTTCAGAGAACATAGGGAATACTAAAATTGAGTCTAACATCATTGGCAAAATCAACTAACCAAGTTAGATATACCACAAGAAGAATCACTAAAACAAATTGAATATGAAAAAAGATTATAACAAAAACATAAGATAGATCACGCAAAAACTTCTCAAAAGAAGCTTTTAGATGCTATTATAAATATATGGTCCTCAGAGAGTTATAAAGTCAAATTGCTACAGATGCCTAGTTAGACATCAAAAGTGTATCTTTAAGATGCCTATAAATACTTGTCTAAAACCTCTAAAGGTATGCTATGTCCGTGACCATCTACCCTCATTCGTTGCAGTACTGATATTTTGCATATTTGGTACGGAGGCTTCGCACCACATGTATGGAGGGTTTAATGCACATCGATAACAGATTAAAGACAGCCTAGTTATCTGTCATTTAATAGGGCATAAATACGTTAATAGTACGATGCAAATAATTCTTGTCTATAAAACTTCTGATTTTTTCCACAGAACTTTGTAATGAAAGACTAATCTAAGCCATGAAACGTAAAACCTTAACAATATTTAAAGAGATGAAGATTACTATCTCCTCCTTTTTTAGTAATTTTGCATTTGTTTCTGTTATAAGGTCTTTTTAACTCGCTCAGGCAAGATAAGTAAGAACGACAGATGACAACGAATTAAGAAGCTATAAATAAGAAAATAAATTCAAATTATGAGTAAGCAAACAGAAAAGATCAAGGCACTCGTGGAGAAGCGCGAGTTGGCACGCTTAGGTGGTGGTCAGAAGGCCATCGACAAGCAGCATGAGCGCGGAAAGTACACTGCACGTGAGCGTATTGAAATGCTGGTTGACAAAGGCAGCTTCGAAGAATACGATATGTTCAAACTCCATCGTTGTCATAACTTCGGTATGGAGAAGAAGCAGTACCTCGGTGATGGTGTTGTTGCTGGTTCAGCAACTATCGACGGCCGTC
>QWCW01000452.1_pt1 | contig 13990 bp, 23 predicted proteins | sample 1972691 | NCBI WGS metagenome assembly QWCW01 (sample SAMN09866698, study PRJNA288562) | Human oral metagenome isolate pre2_saliva, whole genome shotgun sequencing... | reverse complement strand
GACCATGACCTTATGGATGGGGTCGTAAGTCAGCAGAAAGCTGTCTCCGTTCTTGGTCTGGTACTCGACGCAGTCCTCGGTGTTGCAGATGACGAGGATGTCCTCAGCGTCATTCTGTTCACGGTAGTCGATACCCCGTCGGAATGCCCTGAAGCAGTCCTCGAGGGAGATGAAATCAACATCGATCCGAAGATACGACTCGTGCGAGACGATCTGTCCTGGCATAGTGTGCTCCTTTCTAAGAAAGACCTATACCCCATGTTCGGGGTATAGGTTTGAGATCAGTCTTCGATCTCGATGTGGTTAGCAGCTTCCTTAACAGCGGCGACAGTATTGTCGAACTGCTTCTTGACCTCCCGCTCAACAACGGCAGATGCAGCGATGCCCATACCCACTGAGCCGAACCATAACAGAGCCTTTGTGAGGCCAGCTGAGTTCTTGACAGCGGGTGCGGTCCATCGGCTAACAATCATACCGGTGCCGAGAGAAGTCAGGGCAGACAGTACAGTCTTAGCGAAGGGGAGCATGAGTTTTCCTTTCGAGTAGAGGGGTCTCATTATACCCCATGACTTCGACGCGAACCCCCGGGCCCTTTTACAGACCCGGGGGATTTCTCACGACAGATGACCTTCGCAGTTCTTCGGCATGGCCACGATCTCGGTGTGACCAGTGTGGACGAAGAAGTAGAAGGTCCATCGGAAATAGTTGAAGGTCAGCACCTTCTTGTCTCGAGGAGCCTCGATCTGAGCCTGCCCGAGTCGATCAGGTAAAACCTTGACTGCGAAGTACTTGTGCACATCACCATTTGGTTCATACACAGTAAGCGTGCGGGATTTAGAATCAGCCATCAGTCCCAAAGCTCCAATCGTAAGCATCAAGCTCCAAGGGTGAAGGCCTCGAAGTCGCCGTACTCGCTGATTGCTGCCTTCGCAGACTCAGCAAGACTTTCGAAGTATCCCCAGTCAACATACTCCTTCCAGTCCTCTGGGTGGGCTTCCTTGAAGGACTCGAATTGTACCCACCTGTGACCGGTACTGCCTGATGCGGCATGGAAAGCTCCATCTTTCTCGCGGAGAAGAATCCCGCCTCCACGGTTTACGGGGACGAAGGCGCCGGTCTTACCGACGAACTCCATCTCAGGCTCCTCTTCCGAGCCGTTGTTGAGATACAGAGCGGTGGTGACACTCTTGGTTTCCGCCACGTCCTTGATCTTGAGCTCCTCCTTCGAGAAGAGCTCCTTGAAGACGTAGGGGTGCTGGAACTGGGCGCCGGTGGCACTCCACTTCCCATCCTCGTAGTCGACGTACACTGCCTTGTTCACGAGACACATACGATCGTATGTTGCCTCATGCTCGAAGGTGTAGCCGTACTTCTTGCCGAACTCCATGACCTTCTCGATAATCTCGGGTGTGGCCCTCGGGATCTTGATCGAGTCGGTCTTGATGTGGGCGACGTCGAAGCCCTGCTCCTGAACGAAGTGCTTGAGGTCCACCATGAACAGTGCGCCACGCTTAGCGACGATGTTGTCGACGTTGCGCGGGTCCTTGAATGGGTTGGCGAACTTCGCTGCAGTAAGACCGTACACCGAGTTGATGACGATCTTGAGTGCGAAGGCCAACGCATCGTAGTCGACATCACCCTCGAGGAACTTCTTCAGCGCTCCATCCAGAAGTCTTCCAGCGAGCTCTGCGTCACGGTGCTTGATTGCAACACGGGCCTGCTTGATCTCGCTGAAACGCTTAGTGTATCGGTCTCCGAAGAGGTTGAGACACTCGATTGAAGTGGGATGCATGCTCGCAACGTCGAGAAGAGCGACGTTGACATGGATTCCTTCCTCGCCGTAGACGTATCCCCCCTCGCCGACTTCCTCACCGCGGTAGGTAGACTTACCGAAAGAGTACTGATAGCCAGGGAATTGCTCACTGAGATCGGTGTATACGAACTCACTTTGGGGGTTCCTATTCTTCCCGAAGATGATGAACTGACTGTGCTTGTTCGTGGTGTCATTCGGGGTCAGACCCGAAAGCTCGGCAAGCATAAGACGTGCCTGCCAGTCCGCATAGAGGTGATCGAACACTGCTTCGGTCGCAATGACGTCGTTATCACAGTACTCGGCCACCTCTTCCCAACGCTCCTCAGGGACATTCTCATCCCAGGGAAGCCCAAGCTCCTGGTGGTGCAGCCCAAGTTCGATCTCCCATTTCTTGAGTGACATCTTGGTGGCTGCGAAGTCGTACACATCGGTGTAGGACAGGTTGTACGCCTCGACGAAGCCCGCAGTAACGCTGTTCTTGATGATTCGCTGGCTCAAGTCGTAGAGCTTAGCATTGTTGAAGCCCAGCGTACGGGCGTACAGGATGTGGTTGTCGTACTTCCGGCAGTTGAAGCCGACGAGTCGCATCTCGCAGAGCGCCTCGATGTCCTCGGGTGACGGATTGATCATCCGATGGACCTCCGGCTTACCCTTTACCTTCCAGTTCACGAGGAACAGGTTGGGGAAGACCTCGCAGTCAAAGAATACCAAGTCTCCCGTTGGGAAACCGACGACCTTCTCCTCAGGATCCTCGTTAGTGAAGGGCATCTCGAGTACGGTCTTGATTGCCGCCTCGGACTGATGGCTCGAGGACATGGCAAACGCCAGAATTCGAGGCTTCAAGTCCTTGACGTCATAGACCATACCCTGATCCTTGGCATCTCTGAGAATCTTGGCGATGAAGTCGACTGACGGCTTTGTTGCCGGATGAATCTCCTTTCGGAGGTTGCGCTCAATAAGATCTCTGACCTTCTTCTCGTTGGCCATGGTAGTCTTGTTGATCACTTTCTGCTCCTTTAACGGTAGCCCTTCAGAGATATGGGCTACCGGGATGTTGTTGCAGTGTGAGACCCTCCTCCTCAAGGAAGAGTCTCCGGTAAAAACCTTGATCTCAATGTCTTCGTCATACAGTCTCGCTAGCTGTGTGGGATCGCCGTCGTAGAGGTAGTGAAGATGTACTCCTTTGCCTCCTTGACTAACCTCAGCATATGTTGGAGGCCACTTTGAAGCTTCTTCCAGATTCCGAGTGAGACTTTTCTCACCATCGACCTTAATGTCGAAGTCGATGACGATGTGATTCTCTGGTACCTTAACGTAGTGCGTCTCATGGGTATCGATGTCCTTCAGAGTAGTGCGAACGTTTGCCCATCGGTACTGAGGCGTTCCGCTAGGGCCTGCCTGCTGAGCCGGGCACTCCATGAGGACCCCGTCGAGTAAGGATTCGGAGTGATCCAGGTCGAGTGAATACGGCTTCTCTGGAGCAGCCTCGAGTTCGGGAGCGTCCAATAAGTGGCTCCTAAAGCCGTGATAGACGTTGCGTAGTCTATCGTCCCCGGCCCGTACTCGTTCGCTGAAGTGGTCGAAGTAGTCCTTGAGCTCTTCTCGAAAGAGGTATCGACTTTTCGGATACGGGATATTACTCTCATCACAGTACTCCTTATACAGCTTGTAGGCCATTGTAAGACTGATGTACTCTTCTTCCTTAAATAGGAGGTAGTTCTCCTCGACAAAGTTATAGAGTACATTAGTCTTCATCATCATGTCCTGGGGCTTATAGGCGTCGTAATAGTGCTTACCAAGACTCCTATAGACCCCAAGACAATGGTTCGCTACCTTTCCGAGCTCATCCCGGACTTGCGTCATGAGAGTTTGATATTCACTGACGTCCAGTTTTTTCCCGGTAGGGGAGATGTCGATAAGTCGTCGGATGATGCCTGACTTTGAGTCAGTAATTTTGACAGGTTTGTTGGTTCCGATAAAGAGGATCGCATTGATTCGCTTTGGATACCGCTTAACGCCTTTCTCATTGATGAGTACTGTCTCGTGGGCCACGACGCTGTTGAGAAGGCCGTTGGATTCGATTCGAGAGAGATCCCCGTCTTGATCGATGGCTACGAGCGAACTCTTGGCGAGAGTGCTGGTCGAGAACTGATCTGTCTTGGATCCAAGAGCTCCCGCATCAAAGGTAGTCGTGTACCCCTGGAACAGGAGCTCGAGAAGATTGAGGACGGTTGACTTTCCAGACCCTGGGGGACCATATAGGACGGCAAACTTCTGTATCCTCTTAGAGTCTCCAGCCACGATGGAGCCGATGAGCCACTCCAGCTTTCTTCGATCGTCCTCAGCATAGAGTACGCCAATGAGTCGATCCCAGGACTCCGGAGTACCATCTTCAAGAGAGTAGGGTAGTCGAGCGGTAGCATAGTCTTCCTTTCTAGGAGTACCGTTCGCAAATATGAGCTTGCTGTTAAGCTCCTGGCCATTGTCAGGCAGCCTGGACTTCCATGTCTGGAAGCTTGTCCATAGCCCAGTATTGTAGTTAGACATTGTTTTCACAACAGTCTCGATCTGACCCTTGTGGTTCTTCTGATGCTCGAAGAGGTCCCGGTCTACCAACGTAGCGACGTCAAACTCGTCGGTAGACCAGAGACCCCTGCTCTCGTCCCATATGGCTTGGAAGTCCCGACCCTGAATGAGAATATCCCTCGATCTTCCGACGAGGAACTCAGGGTAGATTTCCACCTTTCCACTTTTCGTGGTACGCTCGCAGATTCGGTAGAAATCCATCGAGGCTCCTTTCACATATAGTTCTCATTTGCGTAGGCATTCATCTGGGCCCAGAGTTCTGCCTTGCGCATGTCTCGCGCGCCGTGTAGAGGGATTGCTCGAAGAGGGAACATGGATCCGAGTCCCATCTTCGTATAATCCCTGGAGTTGATCCGCTCAAGGATAGAGGCCACATCCTCTTCACCTTGTGGATCGAATAGAGCTTCATCATGATATGTATAAAGCCCACAGTTCTTAACCATCTCCCAGAAGTACCACTCAAGAGAATATGGAGTGTCGTCGTCCTCGAGCATCTGGTCCATACGCTCGGCCAAAGCGATGAACATCTCCAGCATTGAGCACGTCTGCTCAGCCAGCCAGACATACGAGACGTCTCCCGAATCCCTGGTAAATACTCTACGAAGATCGATTCCATCATGCGCCCGGTTGATGTCGTTTGCGACTACAACTCGGAATGGTGTCTGGTGCATGATCTCGAGAAGCTGGATGTAAGATTTGTCGGGGGACTCTGCGAGTCGAGTATCCCCAGTAGGATCTACCAGCCACTCGAAATATGAGTTATCCGGTGCAACCTCGATCATTGTCAGTCCTCATAAGGCTCAACCCCGAGAACAGAGTGCTCGTAGGAGTCGTCGAGGAGAGTGACCTCGAAGTCCGCGTGGCGGCTCATGCTTCGGATGTAGATAATGGTGTCTGAAGCGGACACTCCGCTGATAATGTTGTCAAACCAGTCGGTGTTCTGCATAGGAACCCCGCGGTTATCGGCAAAGACGTCGTCCTCCATATAGTACGTGATCTCGACGTGCTCCTGATGCCCCTTCGCCATATACTCCTCACGAGTAATCTGGTAGGCCTCGAAGTGCTGTCGATCCATCGTACGCTTGTGGACTACTTCCTGGTCGGAATCCTCCACAGGAGTCGGAGAATAGTCATCAATAGCGTCCGATACCACTTGCTCAGGATCGGGTTCGCCACTCGGAGAATCAGTTCCTTCTCCCACCGAGTCTTTATGCTTCGCTTCAGCAATTTCCTTCAGCTCCTTATTAATCTCGATCGTTGCTTCCTGAAAGTCCTTCTCGAACTTACGAGCAAGAACAATGTAAGTACTAACGCCACCGGCGATCACCCCCGCCGCAAAATATAGAACTCGATCCATCAGATCTTGTCCCACATAACTCCGTCGACATTGAAGTCGAGAGCCCACTTCGTCACAAGACGACCGTGCTCGTCCTCGCCCTCGAAGATTCCGTCGGAGATGTTGAAGTCGATGAAGTCATCGCCATTACCCTTAACCCAGCCGGTAACAGCGCCAGCAGGAGTGTGGGGAAAGCCAAGCATCTTGTAGACCTCGTTGAGGAAGATGTGACCGCGAGTCTGAAGAATATCGTTGGCGTACTGCTGCTGGCACTTGAGGTGCAGGATGGCCAGATCCTCATCGGCAGACCAGTTGACGTTATCGGGGCCGAACACAACCCCGTAGGGAGAAACACCTCCCGGAGTGTTCGATACGGCCTCGATGTCGAGACTGTCGCCAGTGAGCTCCTCCTGAGCCTTAGCAGAAACCGCCTCGAGGACGGCCTCCTTCCCGAACTTCGCCTCGACCCTCTTCTTGTAGGTCTTGAAGGCCTGGTCGACTGCAGCGTAGGCGGCAGCCAGAGAGGCGTTGCGCTTCAGCATGATGCCGTGACCCGTGGCCAGAGAGGCGATCGAGGCGGCACCAAGAATAAGCGCAGGGGCGTACAGCTTACCAAGCTTGGTCAGCATGCGAGTGTAGAGGACAACCTTGTCGTGAGTGGCGTCCTTGTCAGAGAGCTTACCCTCCTCGTTGGCCTCGTGAACCTTGACGAGCAGAGAAGTCTCCTCAGCGACGGTCTCCTCGACCTTGAGGGTGGCCTTGGATGCGAGAACCGTGGTCCCGATGAAACCAACAGTTCCAGCGGCGGTGAGGATGGTGGGTGCGTGCTTGGTCAGAACCAGCGAGGCACGCCCAGCGATGCGAGTAACAATTCCGAGATTCATTTGATACGTCCTGCTTCCTTGAGTCGAAGATAGATAGCAATGGCCTGGTCGTCGTCCATGCGTTCAACACGGCGACGCCACTTGTCTGAGTATGGGTATGCGGCGATTAACTCAAGCCGCACTTTTTGAGGATTCATCGTGCGTTAACGTGGTCCGGTTTCGGGAGCTGAAGCATGTATCCGTGCCTCGAGCGGATTACCGACATGTTCCGGGCCGAAGTCCAGCCCCAGTTCTCATCGGTGTACTCTGTACTAATCCCGCAGAGGTCGTAAAGGTCGGCCACGGTGGCGAGACCGTACTCGTCGACCAGGTCCGCAAGGCGGTCGAGAACGAGGTAGGCTTCGTCTCGGGATTCGAGCTCGATGTCAGAGAAGTCGTGGTAGCGGCGATTTCGAGGAGATGCCTCTCGGCGATTACCTGGAGCCGAGCCAGGGCGAGAGTACGACCCATAGGAGACTCGAGTCCCTCCCGACGAACCCCCGCGTCGAGGAGAGCTTTCTCCGAAGAGCATACGCTCGATGCCCTGAGATACCATATCAGAGATGAGGTTCTTGAATGCCGGGATTGCAACATCGTAGACAAGATACTCACCGACATTATGGATGTCCTCTCCAACGAAAGCTGATACTGCCTTGGTGGCGAACCCGGCCTTCTTCTTTGTGACCGGGGATTTTGTGACCTGCTCGACCTTCTTGCGCTCGGGCAGCTTGCTGTTTGAGGGTAGTTCTGGTCTGATCGGGGCGTTAGCCACTGTGCGTCCTTTCGAGTTTTGAGGGGGCCCAGATTGCTCCAGGCCCCCTCGAGAATATGATCAGGCGTCGTACTTCGCCGCGATCTCCTTGTACTTGGGGTCGTCCTTGAGCGACTCGAGGAGCTTGGTCGGGAGAATGCCCTCCATCAGCTCCTTGGCGAACTTCGGGTCGGCAGCAAGCTTGTCGAACAGGACCTCGTAAACGGGTCCATCGATGAAGTTCTTGGTGATGAGCTCAGACTTGACGAAGCGCTCGCCCTGTCGCTCACCATAGGCCTTACCGATGATGTTGTCTGTGAACTCCACGATCTGGAGCAGGTTCTCGTCCTCCTGAGCGTTGGTGATATACTCCTGGAAGGCGTTGATGCCGTTGTACTCCTTGGCGAGCTCGAAGACCTCTCGACGAGACAGGTTGAAGTACAGAGTATGGGTGACGACCTCGTCGTCGAAGAGGCTCTTGGCGCGAACGGTGGTCTTGAACATGTGTATGGTTTCCTTTCAGTTGATCTTGAAGTAGTTTTCCTTGGGCGAGACAAGGAAATCGACGGTTAGGACAGGCTCCCCCTTGTCGGTAAGCTGTGACCCGAACTCCACGGAGAGGGCGTTGGGATCAGACCATCCAACAAGCTCACCGGCGGCAATTGGCGGAAGACCAAGTCCGGAGTAGAACTCGTTAAGGGAAGCGTAGCACTCTGAGTTGAGCTGTCCGTTGATGTTGTTCTCGACTCGACGAATGGTTTCGATGTCGGACTGGAAGTATCGACCGGAAAATACGTCATAACAGGTGACGTCGCCGGACGATGCGACAAGAATAGTTCCGGGACTCGGTGGAGGAGCATCGCTAAGCGATTTCTCTGAAGCGCGGGCCTTAACCTTAACCAGGTCCTTCGGTTTAACCACGTCCGCCACCGCCTCGCGGTATCGTCTAAAAGCCGCTTCGCTACCCGAGTAGGCCAACGCAAACGCCGCTCCACGAGCATACTGGATACGGTTTGCCGCGACAATCGATACCAGAGTCGCAACCCCTGCGATAGCTGGGGGAATGTAAACCCGATAAGATACTGCGAACCTCTCCCGCCAGGAGAGGTCATCCGGCGACCGGAGGTTGTCCTCGCAGTAATCAGCGATACGTTCAATAGCGAGCGTCGTAGACTTCGCCGTGAGGACGGCTGTAGCGATGGTCCCCACGCATGCCGAGGCTGTGAGAATCGCTGGCGCGTTCGTCTTGATAAGTCGCGCACAATCGTTCGCATTGATCACTTGTCCTCCTTCTCATCCCTGTACTCTTCAATCAGTTTGTCTACATCGACCTTGTGTTGATTTGTCTGCCAGTCCCCGAGATCATTCTTCGGAACAAGGTTTATCTCGTCTATCCCAAGATCCGGAAATGTAGTTCGGGAGATCTCAAACTTGGAGAGATGCGCGGCAACCTCCATGCGGATAAGAGCCTCGATGTCCTTACGAGAAAGAGAACAGGATTCGCCCATAGGCCCTGTCGGACCCTGAGGACCGGGGGGTCCCTCAATAACCTTTACCTTGGTCCACTCCTTGTCTCGGACAGTCTTGAGTAAGCGACCGAGCAGACCCATCAAATTGATCCAGATGATGAGAATCGTAAGGGCGCCGAGAATATAGATTGTCCACCAGATCACAGACATTTAAGTCCTCCCTCTACTTCCTTGAGCCTCGGAGAGAGTTTCCAACTCTCTTTATTATTGATACAATCCAGGATATAACCCGGTTCGAACTCCCAGACCCCGTTTCGGTGCGGGAAGTGTCGGAAGTCAATTGAGTCTGCAGCCATTCGACGGAGGTACTCTCGTCGGGAGTCTCCACGCTTACAGGCTCGAGCTTCTGCAGTTGCTCCGTCGACGCCGAAGTAGAGGATAGAGAGGGCGTCTCCAACGACAATGTCTGAGTGGTCTGCAAGGAGCTCAAGGACTCCCCCCACTGTGAGGATAACCACTCGGTCTGGAGTCTTTGAATTTCGTTCAAGCTCTTCTCGAGGGACTCCATATCGCCATCCCCTAAACACCTCCGTACAGATAAGGTCCTTGCGAGATTCCCATTCGGAAAACGCGTTATCCTTGAGGAAGTAGTAGGCAGAAAGGTCTTCTCCCATACGTCGAGGGCGTGTAGTGGCGGTTCGAACTGCGTGGAATCCATGGTCTCTCTCTAGCTTCTTCTGGTATGTTGACTTGCCTGAACAACTGGGTCCGAGTAGGACTTTCAGCATGTGTGTCTCCTTTCTAGTCAGGCAAAAAAGCCTATAACCCAGGTTCGGGTTATAGGGTGACTGTTACCAGCGGTTGAGTCGGCGGTCACGTCTTGCAACGTAACGCTGCTGCAGACCGATAACATGCTTCATCCGGGAATTTGCACCGCGTCCAATAAAGCAGGATGCGAGAACAATTCCGAGGATGAGGAGCAGGTTCCGGATAGCAGTAACGGCGAAGCGGATCATGAGTGTGTCCTTTCAAACGGAGGGTTTTCAATATACTCCTCGTTTTTATCGCGGATCACTTTGATGTCAGAATCAGGAGAATCATGAACGCCGATACGAGACTAGTTCCGAACCCAATCAATATTGGGACCAATAGTATGACTGGCGGGTTCAGCAGGATTGCAAATGCTGAGAACAGGCCAGCAGTAATAAGGAATAAAACGAACAATACGGTGTAGAGTGCGACGTCGTTGGTGCTCACAGTCCGTCCTCGATGTACTCGTGAAAAAGTATCGTCGCTCCGATCCCGACGAGACCTATGGTAGCGGTGAAGAAGACGCGTTCAGACAGAGGTGAACCGGCGGTCTTATCCCAGATAAGCCAGGCGAGTAATCCAAAGAAAACAATCGCCGCAAGGTCGAGTAGCTTGGTCATGTTGCTCCTTTCAAAAAAGCCTATAACCCTGGTTCGGGTTATAGGTGTGAGATCAGTCGTTGGAGTCGTCGGACTCGACGGAATCGAGCTCATCGAGGTCATCGTGCTCAAGCTCCTCGGGAGCCTCGATCTCGGGTACCGAGCGAACGGCCATGAAGGTGAGTGCGGCAGAGGCTGCAAAGATAGCAGCTCCGGCAATCAGCTTCTTGCTGTTGCGCTTGATAGCGGGAACGAGATTCTCCTTGTGGAACTTGAACTCGACAACGGGATCGGTGGTCTCGACGGTGGTGTCGTTGGTGTCCATGGTGGTTTCCTTTCGAGTAAGGGGGATCTTCAATATAGGCTTGGTTTTTATTGCGAAAGCCTATACCCCTTGGTAGGGATATAGGCTAGGAAGTCACTTGGAAAAGCACTTCATAGCTAGGCGCTCGAATTCACGCATAGTAGGATCATCTGTCAGTGCGTCATTCTCTTTTTTGAGTCGAATCGCAAGCCGACGATACTTGTCGGTCTTGAGCTTCTGCTCTTCGTGAGCGATAGCGCAGATGATGGCCAGAATAGTTGTGATGGCGAGAGCTAGGTAGAGCATGGTCTTTCCTTTCTTAGGGTCTTCAATATACACCTGGAAAGTATCGCGAAAGCCTATACCCCATGTTGGGGGTACGGCTCCGTATCAGAATGAGATACGGTTCTTGAGTTCCTGAATCTTGAGGTGCTGTTCACGATTCAGTTCGAGTGCCTTGGCGCATACTTCATTGGTGCTGGCAAGAGCTTTCTTGAGCTCACGAATACGATCTAGAGTCTTGTCGAGTTCTCGGGAGTAGCCGTTGGAAACTCGTTTGATTGAGTTCCAATACTTGTTCGCGAGAACAAACAGATAGACGTTCGCGATCAGAGAGACAACCAGAACGGTGTATACGATAGCGTTGAACATGATGGTGTCCTTTCAGAGTAGGGTTTCAATATAACCATAGTTATTATTGCGAAAAAAAAGATAAGCCTAGATCCCATGGCGGGATCGTTGGCTGTGAGGTTAGTAGGGATCAGAAGTTCCAGGTCTTCTTCTTGCCGAAGATCTCTCCGATCGCCAGGAGGGCGAGGACGGCGAGAACGGGGACGGCAACAAAGAGAACGGCGGTCATTGTGGTTCCTTTCTAAGGGTCTTCAATATACACCGTGTTAAATCTGCGACGCATGTTACTAATGTTACGAAAAACTAAACGCCGGGAAAATTTGGCGTTTAGTCTTTTGTACTCAGAGGAGCACTGGGATGCGGAGGTACTGAGAGCAGTATTCCTCAATCGTCAGGTCAGTAGCGGAAACTTCGTCGAGGAAGTCGAGCATAGCCTGAGCGTTTGCGGCGTTGAACTGGTCCATTGTACTAGTCCTTTCTAGCGGTCTGGGTTTCATTATAACCGCCGTTTTTCTTGCGAAAAAAAGATAAGCCAAGCCCCCTATGCGTATAGCACAGGGGGCCTGACGAATCTCAGAAGGGTTTAACCTTCATGATGAGTCCGAATGCCTTGGATGATACCACGGCAAGTCGCTCGTACTGCAGAACTGCGACAATCCCGAGGATTGAGGTAGCAGCACCAAGCATCGCATCGGGGCTGAGCTTCTTGCTGTCGCCAAGGGCTTTGGCTTTAGCAAGGGTCTCAACGTTCCGAGCGATCGTGGTGTACTCCTCAGATGAGGGATCGTGGAGTTCCGCTTCTTTGAGAGCGGCGTTGATGGTGTCCATGACGAGGTCGGTCTTCATGGTGTGTCTCCTTTCTAGGGTTCACTATATTACAGGTTTTTCTCGCTTAGACCTGCTTGACATCCATGGTCACCTTGCCGTTGCGGAGCATCTCGGCGACGGGCTGCTCGAAAGCGGCGTGGATGTCCTGGTTCTCCGAGACGTGGAGAGTACCCGAGGTCGTGTTGCCCGTGTACTTGGCGGAGGAGACGCCCAGAAGAACGCCCAGGAACGTGTCGACTGCGGCGATGGTACCCGCGACCTCGGTGGGGTTGGGCAGGTGCCAGAGTGCGGCAAGTGTGACGTAGAGAGCAGAGGTGGCCGGAAGGGCAACCAGGGCGATCCACTTGAGGATGTCATAGGAACTGTTCTTCATCTGGTTCTCCTTGAGGTGTTTACCTGTCATCTGACTTCTTCCTTGCTGTGGGACGGGATGAGGGGACCACCGGGAGCCTCTTGACCTCTTCAACGATCCTCTCGGCGAGACCATTTCCACCGAATTCGGCATATGGTTCGTAGAGGTACTTCATGAAGTCCTCATACTCGTCGAGGGTCAAGAAGCCCCGGTGAATGTACGTCTTACCAACGTACACGATTCGATCATGCGCCATCCCCAGAAGCAATCTTGTGTTGGCAGACTTCCGGTCCTGTCGCTTCTGGATGTATACCCAGAATCCGGTGGACCCGAACAGCGACAACACGACCGCAATCAGTATGTCTAGTGCGGGATTGAAACCGAAGTGCTGCATGTCTTCCTTATGCGGTCACTACGTAGTAAGGACGGATTCCTCTCTCGTAGTTTGCGGGTGTAAGGAGCGAAATACCCGACTTATCCACACACCAAGCCATAGTAGCGTTAGCCACGTCCTGAATCCAGTACGGGTACTGGGGTACGGTGATTAGCTTGGCGTTCATATGGAAGGCCGGGAACTGTCCCTGAGCCATGAACGAGAAGTCAGTCCTTCGGTGAGTGGACTGGGCATAACCCTGCTGGTTTCGACCGAAGATCATTTCCTCGTTCATGATTGCCGCCTTGGGCTCACCGAACCATCCAAGCTCAGCAACGATACCGTCGTCGATCTTGGTCGTGAATCGGTGCCAAGGCGAGTTGAGGTTACCACCGAACATCTGAGCACCACGGTTTACTGCGGTACCGATGTCCTGCTTATTCAGCGTGGATCCAGCGTAACCCTTTGTCGTATCGGAGTTCTCGTCCCACTTAGCCCCGTAGAGGCTCTGGTCCGGTACGACGACAATGTGTGCACGGTCCCATGGCTGGGGGCCCATGCCTCGGAAGTAGTCAAAGGCCACGATTCGCCAAGTCACTCCGGCAAACTGCCAGTAGTCACCGAGCCACATACCCTTGAAGGTTCCGTTGTTGATGTTCTTCCGCTGCTCCGAATTCACCGAGGAACCGAGGTGATCGCCCCGATAGATGGAGTTGTGGGTACCACCATTAGTGGTATCCAGAAGGTCGAAGAACGTATTCCGGTTCTCGAGGCGGTTGTGCCACGTCGAGACGTTTCGAGAAAGCGAGCTGACGTTCTCGTTGACCGATCGGAACTCTCGACGGATGTCCGCAAACTGGGTCTTGAGGTTGGCTACATCGGCAGCGTTATTGCCGCCAGCCTGAGCTAGAGCGTCTCGAACGTCGCGGAACCAGCTGTTGAACTCCGCCTCAAGTCGGTCCGACAGAGCATTCAGGCTGATGTGCTCAGCCACTCCAGCGATGTACGGAAGCTGCGTGCCGACCAGGGACTTGATGTGTTCCTGGCCGATACGAGTAATTCCTCGAGGGACATTGATCTCTGCGATCTTATAGACCTTCTTGTTGGCCGTGTCCTGCAGCTCAGGGTTGAGCTGTCCAGGAGCATTACCCGAGGTCTTGGCGCAGATAAGCTTGGCGCCACGAACAGCCGTGGACACGTCAACTACGATACAGATGTAGTCCTTGCGGTCCGAGCTACTGTAGGCGGCATCAACGGTCAGGGTCTCAGGGCCGGT
>QWCW01000451.1_pt1 | contig 14020 bp, 18 predicted proteins | sample 1972691 | NCBI WGS metagenome assembly QWCW01 (sample SAMN09866698, study PRJNA288562) | Human oral metagenome isolate pre2_saliva, whole genome shotgun sequencing... | reverse complement strand
AAATTGGACTATTTTATTTTTTTCCCAAAGTATCACTCGTATGTGATTGATACTTTTATATAATACTATTGATTATCCTAACATCCCACCAGAAAATCCAATTTAAACACCAGTTGTTTTTAAACTATTAAGAAAGTAATTCCATTATATATTCCGAAGACCCAAAAAAGAAATAATGCTAAAAAATGCATTTAATGAATTTTCATTAAAAATGGATAAAAGAGAAAAAGAACAGTTATCTGAATTAGAAAATAAATATTCTAGTAAAAAGAACAGTCTTTCTTCAGATAAAAATAAAGCTATTTCTGATTCAGAACAAAAATTACTAGAAAATGAAAATCATTATAAAAGAATGTCTAGCCAAATCGAATTAGATGCTAAAAACTATAAAAGAGCAGGAGCAAGTGATAAAGAAGTGTCTGAGTCTTTAGAACGTAACAAAAAGGAACTTTCTAATAATTACAATCATCATAAAAATAGATTCAATCAAGAAAGGGATGATAAGGTTAAGAATATTGAAGATAATCTTAGGATTTTAGAAGAATCTTACCCTCAAGATATTAATAGAGTAAAAATTTATTATCAACAAGAAAGGGATAAATATTTATCTGAAACTAAAGAACAGTTAGATAAAATGGTTAGAGAACATGAACAAGCAATAGAAGTTTATAGAAATCAATATAACAGTGGCATAAAAGCACCTATACGTTATAAAATTGAAAGTAGTGATAATGGAAAAGATTTTTATGTAACTATTCAATAAAAAATAAAGCCTAATAGATTAACTCCCTATTAGGCTTTTATTTTATAAAGTTAAATTTATATTAAGGTATTCCATGAGAGCATTTTGAAGTGGTATAACATCTCTCCTAGATTTAAATTTATGATCAACAATATCATTTAATTCTTTAAGGCTGGTTTTAATTTCCATAATTTCATTTTTTAAATCTAAAATATTCATTTTACGAATGAAGTTTTTTACTTTTTTTAGTGTATTCTTATTCAATTCATTTTCCATTATATTTAATATTCTTCTCATTTTAACCATTCTTTTAAAATCATTATCTTCTATATTCAATATACTATTAATACTTTCTTCAAATGAATCGTATCCATCCAATAATTTCTCATTATAATTGTAAAAAAATGCGATAGATACTGACTTTCCTATTCTTGCTTGAGTTCTAAAAATTGCTTGAACTATTTCTGATTTTACTAGATCTTTAGATTCTATTTTAGTATTTAATACTTCAGAAAGTCTCTCTGCATGAAATGAATTATTAAACCACTCACCAAAAAATATTATTGAATCATATTTTATATACTCATTTGTAGCTCTACACTTTCCTGAATTATAATGAATAACCTCATATTTATCTCGCAAATCTTTACTAATATTTTCTTTAATGAAGTTAGGTAGATTCTCTATATGAAATGTATTATTCCATGTAATAACAAGATGTTTATTTCCATTATTCATAGAAATATATTTCTCAAGTTTTCTTATGTCTTCAACAATATCTTTTTTATGTTTCTCATTACTTTTTCTTGTCCTTCGTGTTGATAACAATGTATCATAATAAATATTATTATTTATAACTACTTTACTTTGATTATATCTTTCTATATTCCAATTATTACTACCTTCAAATAAAAATTCTGCTGTGGCATCTAAAATAATTAATTTTGTATCTTCATATATAAAGTCATTAATATCTTGGTGTATGATAATATCTGATGATATATCTGTATTAGATAGATCTCCTAAAGATACTATAAGTTTATTGAATAGCCAGCTAACTCTTTCATGATATAGTTTTTCATTTTTTATATCAGGTAAATCATTAAATAATTCATTAAATATATTTTTGTCAAAATTTATTATATTCTTAATTGTCTCCTTATTTAGCCTTATCTCTTTTCCGTATATCAACTCTCTCTTATAAAGTTCTACTAATAATTTCTCATGTTTTACTACTATATCCGTATAAGGGGTCTGGAATTCATCAAAGATAACTAATTCTCTCTTTGTTATCTCTTTCTTTATGGGATCATCATAGTTAATAAATATATTGCTTGATTCATATAAAGCCCTCCAGTTATTAGTTACTACTATTCTATATTTTGACAAAGCATAAATATTACATTCTAATTCTTTTAATGTATCGCTTCCTTTATAAATTCCACAAATGGACTGTTTAGGATTTAATGCTTTAACATCAAATACAAGCCTTTTAATTTCTTCATTTGTTTTTACAATAATCAAAGTAGACTTATCAGTATTAGCACAAAGAACCTTTAAATTTGTGGTTTTCCCTGAGCCGCAACCCCAAGCTAAGACTTGCCTATTTGAATAGCTATCTATGCTATTCTTAAGTTTGTAACTGCTATCATCTACTTTATCTAGTAAATAGTTACGCCTAGAAAGTAGATAGTTATTATCATCTACATTGTAATCAATCTCATTATTTTTTAATCTCCATCCCTTCCATTTATCTGGAAAACTTACATTTTCTTTCTTCATAATAATCTCCATAAAAAAGCCACTAAATAGTGGCTTGGATTTAAATTTTTAGCATATAGATATTATCTATTTCAGTTCTTTTTAAATAATCTACTTTTATCAATTCATTTATAGCTTTAATGAATAAATCTCTTTTTAAGTTAAAAACAGATTCCGAGTTGAAAGTAGTTAACGTTATTTCTTTATTTTCATTTTTACTTTTTATGATTAATGTGTATAAGACATTTCTAGCATTGCTAGTTAACTTCTTAAAACGTTTCTCTAATGGCAATTTCCTATTAATAATTGAAAAAATCTTATCATCTACTGTTTTAAGCATAGATCACCTCATTTAGGTTTTTAATGTTGTTTAAGTACCGATTTACATCAGATTCAAAGTAGCCTACGGAGTTAGCTCCTAGGCTAACTTTTTTGGGAAAATTAGGCTTATAATAAGCAGAACTTTTATCCTGCCAAGTGTAGAATGTACTTTTAGATATTCCTAATATCGTTAAAAATTCTTTTACCCTGATTATTCTATCCATGGTAAAACCCCTATATATAAAAAGGGTATTACTCTTTAGTTAGTAATACCCTTATATTATTGCGTTTAAAAAAATGATCTGTAATATCACTTTTGATAAGGCGTATAGCCTCTATTTCATATATTAATAAGAAATCCTTACTGTTGTATGGTCTAACTAAAATCAACTTGAGACCATCCTATACTTCCTCCAGATTGCTTGCAAGCATTTTTTGAACAAATTTTCTGCTTTCCAACATAGGAAACTTATCTTATTCATTCTCATATATAACTAATGTTTTCATTAAGAAAATTTTTAAAAATTTCTGTCTAAAAAATAGTCGAATAATACTATTTTACTTTTTTAGATATTTTCCTATTGTTGTGCTACCATTAACTCACAAGGTAGCATACCAGTGCTTTAATTATTATAGATAATCTATCACTTCATTTTTTAGTAACACCAATAGTAACACTGAACACAAACCCAACAAATAAAGTTATTATAAATCAAAGCCTTATATTGCTAGTTCAAGTGAGATTATCCCACCAAATAAAACAGAAGCCTTGAATCATTGATTCGAGGCTTTTTCTTTTCTGAAATTCAGCAAAGTCTTTATAATTCAATAAAAAAGCCCTGAAGCGAACTTCAAGGCTTATTCGTCATTACTGATTAGAATGGGAATTTCATTCCCGGTGGTAATGGCATACCAGCAGTAACGCTTGCCATTTTTTCTTTATGTAATTCTTCTGCACGGCGTACAGCATCATTAAATGCTGCAGCGACTAAGTCTTCAACCATCTCTTTATCATCTTCCATCAGTGATGGATCGATTTCAATACGGCGACAGTTGTGTGCGCCATTGATCGTTACTTTTACTAAGCCTGCACCTGATTCACCAATGACTTCCAGTTGCGCAATCTCTTCTTGCATTTTTTGCATACGCTCTTGCATTTGTTGCGCTTGTTTCATTAGGTTGCCTAAACCACCTTTTCCAAACATCTGATGTTCCTCATAAAAATTAAAAGACGGCTCATTTTACTGAACCGTCTTTGATTAGGCAAGCGGTAGGCTTTTGCAATTTTTTTGCAAAATTGACCCGCTTGTACGTTACTCAACTGAGAATTTCACTGGCACGGTAACCTGTGATGGGAAGCCCGCTGGTGGTGCTTCTACACTGGTACTTTCTACTGCTTTAACTGCAGCACCGTCTAAACTTTCGTTGCCTGAGCTATTTAGCACTCGCACGCCACTAATTTGACCGCTCGGCGATAAATTAAAGCTTACGGTTGCCGTTCCCATCTTACGCATCATTTTTTCACGTTTTGGATAGGTATTATTTGCTCGGCGCTGAATCGCACGCTGTAAAGTTGCTCGGTACGCATTTATATCACTGCTTGATGCGCCTCCAGCCTTATTACCGCTGCCATTACCGTTGCCACTTGCCGCATTGCCATTTGGTGAGCCATTTGCACTACCAATATTCCCTTTGCCAAGTGGATTACCATTCACAATGCCCTCTTTGGCTTCTTTGCCTTGTACTACATTTGGTGCAGCCTTAGCGACAATCCCTTGTTTTACTTCTGGGCCGGTTTCTATTGCTTTAACTGGTTTTTCTACTTTTGGCTTCTCTTTTGGTTTTTCTTTCGGCTTTTCAGGCGGTTTCGGTTTCTCTTTTGGTTTTTCCGGTGGTTTTTCTTTTGGTTTTGGTTTTTCTTTCGGTTTTTCTGGTGGTTTTGGCACAACTTTTGGCTCAGGAATAGCCTCTTCGACCGGTTCTGGTTTTGGCTCTTCAATGACCTCTTCTGGCTCTGGAGCTTTCTCTGGTGCTTTTTCCTCTGGTGTAGGTTCTGTTGTCACTGCCACCTCAGGTTGTTCAGCAAGAGCTGCCATCATTTCCATCGAAATACTGGAAACTTCTTCTTCAACAACTGGTTTAGTGTCAGTTAAACGCAAACTCAAAAACCAAAATAAAGCGACCGCCATCGCATGTAGGATGATGGAGGTTGCTAAACCAATCCGAGAATTTGTTTTATCCATTCTCTCATCCTATTTGCTATTTGCCATTATCTTTACGCGTAATAATGCCAACATTTTTAATGTCATTAGCAGACAATAAATCCGTTAACTCAACAAATTTCTCAAAGCTAACCGCACCATCAACTTTTAAGGTAACACGCTGGGCTTTATCCCACGTGCGAATCTCATTAGTTAATTGTTCTTTGTCTGTTGGCTTATCGTTAAAGTAGAACTGATTATCTGCCGTAATTGTAATGAGTTTTGCCAAATCATCCGCTTTCACATTTTGCGTTGTGGTGGCTTTTGGCACATTCACTTGAATCTTCCCTTGCGAGATAAATGAAGCTGTTACCAACACAATCGCAAGCAACACCAACATAATATCGATAAAAGGAATAATGTTGATTTCATCAAATTTTTTCATTGAACACCTCGTTAATTTCTTGAAAAATTCGACCGCTTGTTAAGCGTCTTTACGAGCGTGTAATGCTTGCCATCTGAGTTTATTTTCATCTACTTTACGGTTAAAACCGCTATAAAACATCATCGCTGGAATAGCGACTAAAATACCCGCTGCCGTTGCTTTTAGTGCTAAAGAAAGGTGAACCATGATAGATGCTGCATCAATCTCTCCACCAGCATGACCTAACTCATAGAAAGTTAATAAAATCCCGATAACTGTTCCTAATAAGCCGATATAAGGCGCATTTGCCCCAATCGTTGAAATTGTGGTTAAGTTACGCGTGAGATCAATTTCTAGTTCTTCTTGAGTCTCATATTCTGCCACTTTTAAGTTGCTATAAAATAAAATCCGTTCAACAATTTTCCAGACTAAAATAATGCTCATTAAGCCTAATAAGCCTAAAATAATGTAGTCAATGTATGCTTGTAAGAATTGAAATAGTTGCTCCATAACGTCCTCTACGGAAAATAAAGAAAAAATGCGATAACGCATTTGAAAATTGTTCGTAATTATACTGAGCCCATTAAAAATTTCAACTTGAAATAATAGAGATTCTCTTTTAGATTTAGTGATATATTACGCTTTTTTTCAGCGAGAATAATGATGGAAACCTTTACTGAAATTAGCCCGCAACAAGCTTGGGAATTGTTACAAACCGAAGAAAATGCTGTGCTAGTCGATATTCGTGATAATATTCGTTTTACTTATAGCCACCCACAAGGGGCTTTTCATTTAACCAATCAAAGTTATGGGCAATTTTTAGATGAGGTCGATTACGAAGACCCCATCATTGTCAGTTGCTATCATGGCAATTCTAGTCGTAATACCGCACAATTTTTAGTTGAGCAAGGTTTCGAACAAGTTTATAGCCTTGCCGGTGGATTTGATGGTTGGATGCGAGCAGAATTACCTATTGAAACCGCATATCCTTAACCCTATTTGGCACATATTTATAAAAGGTATAGAGAATGGATTATATTGTTAACGTTACCGAAGCAAATTTTAGCGAAGTGTGGCAAGCCACCCAGCAGATTCCTGTTGTATTTAGCTTTACCTCTTTGCAAGATGTTGCTTCTATTGAAACTGATGCCATGCTCAGACGCTTAGTCGACGAGTACCCCAAACAATTTCTATTAGCCACCGTCAATTGCGATGAACAGCGTGAACTTGCGATGCAATTTCGTGTGCAAACCTTACCTACGCTCTACTTTTTTTCAAACGGTCAACCCATTGATATGGCGCAAGGTAAACTCAGTGAGCAAGAGCTACGCGTACGTTTAGCCAACATTTTACCGAAAGAAGAAGAACTCAAATTCAATCGTGCCTTAGAATTATTGCAAGATGAACGTTATGAGCAAGCACTTCCATTATTAAAATCAGCGTGGGAGCTGAGCGAGAAAAAAAATAGTGACTTTGCCTTGCTCTATGCGGAAACATTTATTGTGATGAAGAAAACGGAAGAAGCCAAAGCCGTATTAACCCAAATTCCGATTCAAGACCGAGATTCTCGCTGGCAAGGGCTTCAAGCACAAATTGAATTGTTAGAACAAGCCGCTGAGTCGCCTGAGTTACAACAATTACAAGCCGATTACGCCACTAAAAAAACACCAGAAATTGCGATACGTCTAGCAAACCAGTTGCACCAAGTCGGTAAAAATGAAGAAGCCTTAACGCTCTTATTTGAATGGTTAAAAGGTGATTTAAATGCAGGCAATGGTGAGGTAAAAAGCCAATTTTTAGCCATTCTTTCAGCATTAGGCAACGATGCTATCGTACCGAAATTTAGAAGACAGCTTTATTCTTTGCTTTATTAACTACAAGCGGTCAAATTTTTAACGAATTTTACAAACAAGGACAACACAATGACAATCAAACATGCCAAATTATTGATTTTAGGCTCAGGCCCAGCAGGTTATACCGCAGCAGTCTATGCCGCGCGTGCTAATTTAAACCCGGTATTAGTTACCGGTATGCAACAAGGCGGGCAATTAACTACCACTGATGAAATCGAGAACTGGCCAGGCGAATACGAACACACTACCGGCACAGGCTTAATGGATAAAATGCTTAAACATGCCGAAAAATTTAATACTGAAATTGTGTTCGACCATATCAACAAAGTTGATCTCTCTAAACGCCCATTTACGCTGACTGGCGATATGAATACCTTCACTTGCGATGCACTAATTATTGCCACTGGTGCATCTGCTAAATATTTAGGTCTGCCATCAGAAGAAGCATTCAAAGGCAGAGGCGTTTCAGCTTGCGCAACTTGTGATGGCTTTTTCTATCGTAATAAACCTGTTATCGTGGTAGGCGGCGGAAACACTGCTGTTGAAGAAACTTTATACTTAGCGAACATTGCAAGCGAAGTGCATTTAGTGCATCGTCGTGATAGCTTCCGTGCAGAGAAAATTTTGTTAGGTCGCCTACAAAAACGTGTAGAAGAAGGCAAAATCGTATTGCATACCAACCGAACTGTTGAAGAAGTATTAGGCGATAATGCAGGTGTTACGGGTGTACGTGTTATCTCCACCGTTAATGGAGAAAAAGAAGAAATCAAAGCGGATGGCTTCTTTGTTGCTATCGGACATGCCCCAAATACAGCTATTTTTGAAGGTCAACTTGAATTAGATAATGGTTACATTAAAGTAAAATCAGGCCTAGAAGGCAATGCAACCGCAACTTCTGTCGAAGGCGTATTTGCGGCTGGTGATGTGATGGATCATAACTACCGCCAAGCCATCACCTCTGCTGGAACAGGCTGTATGGCAGCATTAGATGCTGAACGTTTCTTAGATGCACAAGAGGCTTAATATGAGTTTTACTGTTATTATCCCTGCCCGTTATGCTTCAAGCCGCTTACCTCGTAAGCCTTTGCTTGATATTGCAGGCAAACCGATGATTCAGCATGTTTGGGAAAAAGCCCAGCAAGCAGGTGCTAACCGTGTGATTATCGCCACAGATCATCCTGAAATTGAAACGGTTGCCCACGCTTTTGGTGCGGAAGTTTGCATGACATCTACTGCACACAATTCTGGTACTGAGCGCTTAGCAGAAGTGATCGAAAAAATGGCAATTGCCGATAATGAAATTATTGTGAATGTACAAGGCGATGAGCCATTGATTCCGCCAGTCATTGTGGCGCAAGTAGCTGAAAACTTAGATAAACACCAAGTGAATATGGCAACCCTTGCGGTAAAACTGAACACGAAAGAAGAACTCTTTAATCCGAATGCAGTAAAAACCTTAACAGATCAACATGGTTTTGCGCTTTATTTCTCTCGTGCGCCCATTCCATTTGCACGTGATCATTTTGCGGATTGTGACGATGCTTTTGTTACAAGTCAAAACTACCTTCGCCATATTGGCATTTATGCCTACCGTGCAGGTTTTGTAAAACAATATGTTGCTTGGCAACCGACAACGCTAGAGCAGCTAGAATCATTAGAGCAACTGCGCGCATTGTGGTATGGCGAAAAAATTCACCTTGAATTAGCCAAAGAAGTTCCTCAAGTGGGTGTGGATACCGCTGAAGATTTAGAAAGAGTCCGTGCGATTCTAAGCGCATAACAAGCGGTCATTTTTACAAAATCTTTTGCAAACTAGACGTTTTGTTACAATGGGCGCATTACACTATGCGCTCAATTTTTATTTCAGCGGAATCCCGCATTGGAGAATTTATGTTAGGAAATATCTTAGGCTCTGTTGCCTCTTCTATTTTAAACAATGGCAACAATAGTCAATCTACGGCTATCAACCTCATCAAAGCTTTATTGCAATCGCAAGGTGGCATTGAAGGTATTATTGCTCGTTTCCAACAAAGTGGTTTAGAAGGCGTATTAAAATCTTGGATCAGCGCAGATGAACCAAATCAACCTATTACGGCTAGTCAAGTGACTGAAGTCGTTGGCCAAGAAAATATGGCTGTGGCAGCACAAGAAGTGGGCGTAGATGAAAAAGATGCTAGCGACATTTTGGCACAATACTTACCAAAATTAGTCGATATGATCACGCCAGATGGTAAACTACCAGACCTAAAAAATTTCAACACTAACGATTTAATTGCACAAGCTGCAAAAGGCATGCTAGGGAATTTATTTAAATAATGTGTCAAGTTTACCGCTCTACCGCTAAAAAAGGCTTTTGGTTAGCCGGCTTATATAATTGGGTCACCATTTTAGGCTTAAACCAATTCTTTACTAGCAACGTACTGACAGAAACCGATCCTATCGTATTCTCATGGATGGGACAGGTTCTAATTTTGCTTTGGGGAGCGGTTTACTTTTGGCGAGCACCACGATTTAATCAAGCGCCCTTACTCACAAGCATATTTGCGATTACTAAGTTGCTCTATTTCATTGCTTGGCTTTATTGGTTAATTAATTTTCCAGAAAAACTAGATGCTCTTGCAGGTCAATCCATGTGGCTATTCTGTTTCTTCGCAGGCTATGGCTATATTGAACTTATGTTTGCAGGTTTCTTTAGTTTAGTTGCTTGGCATACATTTAAAGGGCATTATCGTTAAGCTCGTTTACTTAATGCAAAATAAAAGGACTGACTTTGAAAAACTCAAAATCAGTCCTTTTTTATGCGTTTATTGAAGTCAATTACTCAATAACTGGTTTATCGCCATTGGTTACACAACCTTCATCCACCATCACTTTTTTCGCATTCAGTGTTGGTAAGTCATACATCGTATCGAGTAACAAACCTTCTACGATCGAACGTAACCCCCTTGCACCAGTTTTACGCGCAATCGCTTTTTTAGCAATTGCAATAAGCGCAGCTTCACTAAATTCAAGTTGCACGTTTTCCATTTCGAATAATGCTTGATACTGTTTAATTATTGCATTTTTCGGCTCAGTCAGAATTTTAATCAATGCTGCTTCATCTAATTCTTGTAACGGCGTAACAACCGGTAAACGTCCGATAAGCTCTGGAATTAAACCAAAATGCACTAAATCTTCTGGCTCAACTTGTTTGAAAAGCTCGGTCAAATCTTGGCGATCTTTATCATTTTTCAGATCTGCCGCAAAACCGATCCCACCTTGTTTATTCGTGCGCTTTTCAACAATTTTGTCTAATCCAGCAAAAGCACCACCACAAATAAAGAGAATTTTTGAAGTATCTACTGGAATCGTTTCGCCTTTAGGATGTTTGCGAGAACCTTGCGGGTTAATGTTCGCTACTGTGCCTTCAAGCAATTTTAAAAGCGCTTGTTGAACCCCTTCACCTGACACATCGCGGGTGATTGAAGCGCTTTCTGATTTACGTGTAATTTTGTCGATCTCATCAATAAATACAATGCCACGCTCAGCTTGTTCTGCATCAAAATCGCATTTCATCAATAATTTTTGGATGACGTTTTCCACGTCTTCACCCACATAACCGGCTTGAGTCAATGTTGTCGCATCTGCAACAGCAAATGGTACATTTAAGCGACGTGCTAAAGTTTCAGCCAATAAAGTTTTACCACTACCCGTTGGGCCAATTAACAAGATATTACTTTTACCTAACTCAACGCCATTCGTTGCTTCGTGGTTGCTAAATGCTGATTTTAAGCGCTTATAGTGGTTATAAACCGCGACAGAAAGTACTTTTTTCGCATATTCTTGCCCGATAACATAATCGTTTAAATGCGCAGTCATTTCATGTGGCGTTGGAACGTTATCGAAGAACTTTTTCTCATCTTGTACTTCATCAATTAACGGTTCTTCTTGACCGTTAATCAGCGCGTAAGATTCGTCAATACAATCGTTACAAATAAAGCCTTCTGTGCCTTCGATCAATTGATCAACTTCAGAACGTTTTTTACCACAAAAACTACAATGTGGTTCTTTTTCAAATGCCATTATGCCGCCTCCCCACGAGAGGTTAATACTTTATCAATCAAGCCATATTCCATCGCTTCTGTCGCTGACATAAAGTTATCGCGCTCAGTATCTGCAGCAACTTTCTCAAACGGCTGACCACTATGCTCTGCCATTTTACGGGTAAGCATCTCTTTTAATTTCAAAATTTCACGAGCGTGAATTTCAATGTCGGTTGCTTGACCTCTTGCTCCACCTAAAGGTTGGTGAATCATTACGCGCGCATTTGGTAACGCAAAACGTTTACCTTTTGCGCCACCAGAAAGTAAAAATGCACCCATTGAACAAGCTTGACCGGTGCAAAGGGTTGCTACATCAGGTTTGATGAAATTCATGGTGTCATAAATTGCTAAACCTGCAGTTACCACACCACCTGGACTGTTAATGTATAAATAAATATCTTTTTCTGGATCTTCAGCTTCTAAAAAAAGTAATTGTGCGACAATTAAGTTCGCCATTTGGTCTTCTACCTGACCGTTTAAAAAGATGATTCGCTCTTTTAAAAGGCGAGAATAAATGTCGTAAGAACGCTCCCCTTTTGAGGTTTGTTCTACCACCATTGGGATCAATGCCATGTGATATTCCTTTTGAGACTAAATTCGATTAAACAGGTGCATTTTAGCAAACTTTCAGTAAATCCTTAACAACAAGCGGTCAGATTGTTACAATCTTTTACCATTTAATAGGATATCGTATGCAATTTACTGAAATTAAAGAAAAATTTGCGCTTTGCAAAGCTTGGGAAGAAAGATACCGCTTGTTAATTCAATTAAGTCGATTACTGCCGAAACCCAGTGAAGCAGAATTAGCTAACTTAGCTGAAATTGAAGGCTGTGAAAGTCGTTTATGGTTTAGCTGGACAATCACACCGAGAAGCGTTTTAGCTTATAGCGATGCTCGATTGATGCAAGGCTTGCTCATGGTTATTCGCACCTTGCTATTAGAAACACCAACAGAGGCAATTTCTAACATCAATTTACCCGCTTTATTTGATGAGCTAAAAATCTCCAACCATCTTACTAGCACGCGCTTAAATGGTATTGCTGAACTTCAACGCTTAATTCAACAAACGGCAAAACAAAATTCCTAGATAGAAAAAGGCCTCTGAATCAATCAGAGGCCTTTTCCCATTAACCAAGGAGGATAATATGAAATAAGTGGCGGAACGGACGGGACTCGAACCCGCGACCCCCTGCGTGACAGGCAGGTATTCTAACCAGCTGAACTACCGCTCCACACGATAATAAGATTGGCGGAATGGACGGGACTCGAACCCGCGACCCCCTGCGTGACAGGCAGGTATTCTAACCAGCTGAACTACCACTCCGCAACTGGTGCGTGCATAATACGGATTTCACCTTCTTTCGTCAAACGCTTTTTGTTAAATTCAGTCTTTTTTGCTTAATTTGAACACAAAAAGTGATTTTTTAGTGCACATTCTCCGCAGCTTGATGCAACCAAATACAGTTCCCTTTTGATTTTTTTTCAATCAAGGCTAAAAAAGTTTCATGAGCGTTCAGTTCTTCGTCTGAAGCATTTAACACAACCGCATTACTGAGATCATAACTTACTTTCACAACTTCTTCGCCAATTTGAGCTGTTGTATTTTCTTCATCAACTAACAAAGCAATTTGCCCGCCAGTCATCATTAAAAACACATCAGCTAGGATTTCCGCATCCAGTAACGCCCCGTGCAAGACCCGCTTACTGTTATCAATGCCTAGACGATCACACAGTGCATCTAAGTTATTTCGCTTACCTGGGTACATCTTACGCGCCAGCTGTAAACTGTCGGTTACCGTGCACATCTCTGCTGTTTTCGGCGGAGGATTTTTAAGGTAAGAGAATTCCTGATCCATAAACGCCACGTCAAAGGGTGCATTGTGAATAATTAGCTCAGCACCTTTAATAAAAGCCAAGAAATCATCCGCAATTTCGGCAAAAACTGGCTTATCTTGCAAAAATTCATTGGTAATACCATGAACCCGAATAGCTTCTTCATCTACTTCGCGTGGTGGCTTGATATACACGTGAAAAGTGCGCCCAGTCAGACGACGATTAATCACTTCAACAGCACCAATCTCAATTATGTTATGCCCGATTTGTGGCTGCCCCATCATATTCATCCCTGTGGTTTCGGTATCCAGTACCACTTGGCGGACTATCTGTTCATCACTCACTTTTTTGCCTCAAAATACACAATAAAAAAGCGCCAACCTGTGGCACTTTTTTGAATAGATTAACGTGAACCAATACGGTAAATATGTCGATTCGTTGCAATCTTCGCTGAAAGCCAACCAACAAAAATACAAGCTACGGTAAAGAAGAAGAATTCACTAAAGCCTAAACCATTTAAAGTGAAGTCCACACTAAAAATATCTGCAACATATTTTACAACGCTCGTAAAATAGTTAATTACCACACTACTAAAAATCGCTGCTAATAAGCTGCCTAAACAACCATAAATCATGCCTTTATACAAAAACGGGCGAGCAATAAAATGGTCGGTAGCGCCTAATAATTGTTGAACTTCAATGGATGCACGGCTGTTCGCTACATCGGTTCTTACCGCATTACCAATCACTAAAAAGACTGAAATCAGCATCAAAATAGTACAAGTCATTGCAACCCGCGCAAT
>QWCW01000737.1_pt1 | contig 14122 bp, 12 predicted proteins | sample 1972691 | NCBI WGS metagenome assembly QWCW01 (sample SAMN09866698, study PRJNA288562) | Human oral metagenome isolate pre2_saliva, whole genome shotgun sequencing... | reverse complement strand
GCTGAGCACCCCTTCGGTGGGTCTTGGGGCTACCAAGTCACTTCCTATTACGCACCGACCTCACGCTATGGCACTCCCGATGATTTCCGATACCTTGTGGACCGTCTCCACCAAGAAGGTATCGGAGTGATCTTGGACTGGGTACCGGCGCACTTCCCCAAGGACGATTGGGCACTGGCGCGCTTTGACGGTACCCCGCTCTATGAAGATCCTGATCCGCTGCGCGGCGAACATCCGGATTGGGGAACCTACGTCTTTAATTTCGGCCGCACTGAAGTGCGAAACTTCTTGGTTGCAAACGCACTGTATTGGCTTGATCAATTCCACATCGACGGCCTACGCGTTGATGCCGTTGCCTCCATGCTCTATCTGGATTATTCGCGTAAGGACGGCCAGTGGCGTCCAAACCAATACGGCGGGCGTGAGAATCTTGAGGCGATTTCTTTCCTTCAGGAAGCAACTGCGACCTCCTACCGTCTGCATCCTGGAATTGTCATGATCGCAGAAGAATCAACCGCATGGCCCGGAGTTACTGCTCCAACCTCAGGTGGCGGCCTAGGCTTTGGAATGAAGTGGAACATGGGGTGGATGAATGACACCCTGCGTTATCTCTCTGAAGATCCTGTCAACCGTCGTTGGCATCACGGTGAGCTGACCTTCTCACTGGTTTACGCCTTCTCAGAGAACTACGTGCTGCCTCTGTCTCACGACGAGGTTGTTCACGGCAAGGGCGCGCTTGTGTCCAAGATGCCCGGTGATCATTGGCAGCAGATGGCTGGCCTGCGTTCGCTCTTCGCCTACCAGTGGTCGCACCCCGGTAAGCAGCTGATCTTCATGGGGCAGGAATTTGCACAGGAACAAGAGTGGAATGAAAGCTACTCGCTAGATTGGTGGCTCTACGATCGGCCCGATCATGCGGGAATGGCAGCTTTGGTTGCGCGCCTCAACGAGCTCTACCGCAGCCACTCAGCACTGTGGAATGACACCTACACAGGTTTCGAGTGGATTGACGCCTCCGATGGCGATCACAACCTGATCTCTTATATCCGTAAATCCGAGGCCACTAGCGGCCACCGCGCTCAGGATGAGCTTGTGTGCGTGGTGAACTTCGCTGGCAACCCCCACGAAGGCTACCGTATTGGCCTGCCTCACGCGGGAACCTGGCAAGAGGTCGTCAATACGGATGATCCACAATATGGTGGTTCAGGAGTCGTTAATATCGGCGAGCTCGTTGCTGAAGAGATCCCCTGGAATGGACGCCCCTACTCGGTAGAGCTTCGCGTTCCTCCTCTGGGTGCTCTCTGGCTGGCACCTCAGCACTGAACTTTTGAGCACTAAGGGGTGTGGGGAACAGATTTTAATCTGTTCCCCACACCCCTTATCAGCTTGTCTGTTAACAGCCTCTAGATCATCAACAGCGCAGACAAACGCCGTCTTGCAGCCTTAACCTCAGGGGTATTCCCCGCGATTCGGAAAAGATCCAGCAGCCTGACACGGTAATCCTCTCGCTGTTCCTCCGGGCTGTCTTCGATAAGGCGCAGGAGCACATTAAATGCTTCTGCAGTCTTTCCCTCATTGAAGAGCGCATCTGCCTGTGCGGAGGGATCACCGTTTTCCTGAGCCTCACGCAGCTTGAAATTAATCCGTGCGCGGTGATTCTTTGCTTCTTCATCGCGGGGATTGTGTTCAATAATCTTCTCCCAAGCAGCCTGCGCAGCTTCAAGATCTCCACGTTCTTCAGCTTCGAGGGCGGGGATATGCTCCTCTGGGATGGGTTTTGCAATATCGGATCCGCTCACAGCAATCCGACCGGTGACCCCCATCTGTCCAGCAGCCCTCAGCAAATCCTCGATAACAGGGGCAATCTGTTCCTTAGCAGCAGCACCTTGGAAAAGAGGAACAGGACGCGCGCCGACAAGAGCGACCGTAGTCGGAAGCACCTGTACTTGGAATGCCTGTGCAACTCGCGGGGCCTGTTGGACATCAACCTCAACAAGCTGGAAGGCACCCGCCTTTTCACGTGCGAGCTCTTCGAGGGTGGCCAGAAGCTGTTTAGATTCAAGAGATTGAGCAGCCCAAAGAACGAGGACGACCGGAACCTTTTGAGAATTCGCGGCAATGGCCTCGAAAGAGGAATCATCGCAGGAATCGATCAGCGGAATGCTGATGCCACCGGCACCACCTTCTCGATTTGGCTGCTGAGAAGTGCTGGGGCCTCCCTGTCCTGCGGCGGAAGCAGCTGCACTGAGGTCGAGTGCACCGTGCGAATCTGCAGGTTGAGGATTGTGAGCATCATTATTCATGAAGAAGACCTCCTTAACGTTGATCGGGGTTCCCGGCGCCATCATCCTTGACGACCGAGCCAAGTGCGCGTTCTGCGCCAACGGCGCTAATCTGCTGCGAATCCGAGCCGGCCTTGGGGATGTGCAGGAGCACGGTCACACTGTAGGTTGCCGTTGCCTTTCCCTTGACCGTATCGTCATCACCTTCTGCCAGTGCAGCAGTTGTTCCCCCAAGGCGCATAGTCGAACGAGCAACAGTGCGCTGATAGGTCTGAGTATAGGTGAATGAAGCGGCAACAAGAGCTGAACCGTCGACCAGCTCGACACCGACAATCGGGAAATCAGCCGAGAGATCAGCATGCGCCTGAACATTTCCAGCAGCCTGAACCGCATCATTCAAGCTCTTTGCATCCTGCAAATAGCGACGAGCAAAATCATCACCCGCATACTGATCGTTACCGGCATTACCGGAATTCAGCATGTCCACGTAGCCCTGGAGTGCTTCCTTCGGGGTCTTCACGAATCCCTGAGCATCAGGACCAAGTGCCGCAGAGCCCTTCTCCACGTTATCCAGCTGGAATTGAGCTCCACCAAGCGCACGCGCCCATCCGACGAGCTTGTATTTCGATCGCGCGTCGTCTTGAACTGCGAATGCGAGTACAGGAAGAGATGCCTGATCAGGGCTGGAGACATTCACGATAGCGCGCGGCCACTGATCCGAATTTGTCACTGCAACCGAACCCTGGTTGACGACAAGCTTAGGCACTTCAGTATTCGTTGCTTTAGCAGCAGCATACTGGTCACTGCGCATACGCAATGCCCCACCCTCAAGTCGAGGTTCCAGAGCAGCCGGGTCGCGTGTTGCATCAGCAGTATTGATGGTGTCCTGAATGGATCCAAGAACACGCTCGATGCGCGCTGAGTCTAGGTTCGGGGAAGCGGAAGAAGGCTGTGATGTCACCTCAGGAGCAACTAGATCACGGCTACTACATGCCCCAAGAATAAGTGCAGGCACGCACAGAACTGGGAGGATCCGTCGTATTCTCATCGTCACTGTCCCTTCTGTCCGCGTTGCTTCGGTGAAATCCAGCTCCCCATGATCGAGCCCCACGAGCGCTTTTCTTCGGATCCATCACTGGTGGATGCTTCTTCTTCCTTCTCCACCTGAGGAATCAAGCCAGTATCGAATTCCTGGCCACCAATCACTAAGCGTCCTTCGCCCTTTTCACGTGCCTGACGCAGCGCGCGGCGCGAAGGAAGAACTGCACCCGGGCGAATAGCGGACAAATCGATAATTCCCGTATCTGTTGATTCGCGAGCAGGTGGGTCTACTTCGTCATCGTGATAGGCAATGCCGTGGCGACCACGACGCGGCTCAGAGTCCGAAGATTCATCCCGATCGGTGACGGAAGCCTCTTCAATTTCGAAGCTCTCTTCAGAAGTGCGGACTTCTGGCAATTCGCTTTCTGGCGTTTCCTCGTCAAGCTCAGCGACCTCAGTGAAAGCATCTTGGGCCGTTACGTCATCAGGCGTTTCCCCGCCCTCGATTGAGTCGCTGTACTCTTCAGCTTCTTCGTTGTCGCTTTGAAGGGTTTCGGTTTCAGCTTCAGAAGACTCAGAGTTTTCGTCGGTTTCAAAGAAGGCGGGATCTACCTCTTGAGATGCCCCATCTTCTGCTTCATCTTCCTTACGCTTTTCTTCTTCAGAATCCACCTGACGTTCACGCCAAAGAACAAGACCGACCAAGGCAGCGGCAATGAGAAGACAGATGAATGTAATAACGCCAGCGGTGATTGCTAGAACATTCGCATGCGGCGTCTGCCAGGTCATAGTGACCGTCAAATCAGAGGGAGTAGTTCCATCCGAAGTAATAACCAGCGAACGCCCTGCTGCGACATCACGAAGCGTCATTGTCGCGGTCGAGGGAGCGGTCGCCTCGTCAAGCCACATATCTCCACCGGCAGCCGACAGAGTTGGAGTCGCGCTGGGAGAAGGCGAAGGCTGAGCATTCTGATCAGGGTTTTGTGGAGCCTCACTGGAGGGTGAGGGCGAAGGAGAAGGCGACGAGGTTGCGGAGTCATGCCCCTCGGTCAAAAGATTCTCACGGTTCGCCGAGATGCCAGTGATTTCCGCATAGGACAGATCGGAAACCCACGCACGAACATCTGCCGCTGTACCCAGCGCCATCGTCACTTGCTTTCCCGAGGCAGAAGCCGCGGTAACGGTGACTTCGCCCCCTTCGAGCTGGAAGAGTCCCTCGCGGGTGATGACGACCGGCTGCTGGGGGGTAACAGTCGCACTAATTTGTTGGGTTGGCTTCCACACAGTCAAAGCCAATACCGCGACAATCGCAGCAATCACCGCAACTGCACATGCTGCAGCTGCTCCTGAAAATCTTCTGAGCTGGTCCACTCGGAGTCTCCTATTAATGGGATAGTGTCAACCTCTAGTTGTAACTCTACGGGCAAACAACACGAGTGCATACTGGAGGTGTCTCACGCCACGTGCACGTAGCCAATCACGCCCATTATGCCGGGCGAAGACCACGTTTCCAACAGTTCAGGTGCCAGTGTCGCCGAGCGCGAACTCCCTGATCCAATCCATAGGCACGTTCTTCGGGCCATGCAACGACGTGCGCGCTACCGACGGCAATTGTTTGCAGACACGCGGGACAGGTATAGGGCTTCGAGGAAGAACGAAGATATTGGACCTGATAGGACTCACCATCAGGTCCAATTTCGCTGCGCGCAACTGAGGCGAGAGCCGACATTTGTAATGGCCGGCTCTCGCCCCATGGACGCTTACGAGATCGTTTTCCTCTCACTCAACTACTGTGCCACGGCGAACTACGCGACGCACATTGAGCTCAGGATCCACCTCGACAATATCTGCAAATTTCCCAGCCTCAAGGCTGCCCACTCGCGAATCGCCCAAGATCTTGGCGCCTTGAGCTGATGCCATGTAGACGGCATCCACCAGAGAAATGCCACCCAAAGTCGTTGCCACGCGAACACAGTCAAGAAGGTGCGCAGTGCCACCGGCAATAGAATCGCCCTGAGCCAGGCGCGCGATACCGTCACGAACGACAACATCTTGAGGACCAAGCGTGTAGGAACCATCAGGCATACCGGCTGCAGCCATCGCATCCGTGATCAGCACAACGTGATCGCGACCGACAAGTTCGTAGACATCGCGAACAAGAAGTGGATCAACGTGGACGTTATCGCAAATCAGCTCTGCAACCGCACCTCCACGGGCAGCATCTGAAAGGAATTCTGCGATCGGACCGGTGTCGCGGTGGTGCAGCGGACGCATGCCGTTAAAAAGGTGCGTAATCGTTGCACGGGGACCACGAGTAGTCGAAGAATCTGCGAAATGCTCACGTGAGTATTCCAAGGCTTGACGCGCAAAGGTCGAGTTCGAATCCGTATGCCCCCACGAAGGAATGGCACCCCCATCGATCAGCGCTTCAGCAACAGAACCTTCTCCAAATGCGCGGGGCTTTTCCGGAGCAAGGGTCATTGAAAGTGCATATCCCTTGCATTCATCAATGAGTTCGCGGGTGAGATCGGGATCCGGATCAACAATGTAGGTCGGATCCTGGGCGCCACAACGCGCATGGGATACGAAGGGCCCCTCGAAGTGAATCCCCGCGATTTCATCCTTTTCGGCAAGCGAAGCTAGGGTACGAGCACGTGCTTTCAAGGTATCAGCATCAGCGGTGACGCACGAAGCGACCAACGAGGTCGTACCGTGACGACGGTGTTCCATGACGGCTTGCATCGCGGCCTCGGGAGTCGTTGCATTCGGGAAAGACTCCCCACCGCCTCCGTGACAGTGCACATCGACAAGTCCCGGAAGGAAAGTAGAGCCACTTGACTGCGGAAGCTCACCAGAGAAATCAGATGCCGGGCAAATATGAGAAATAAATTGGCCTTCAACGGTGATGACGCCATCTTCAATGATGGAATCTTTCAGGACGATGCGGCCCCGCATAACTTGTGAATCCATACGAATATTTTCGCACATTTTCAGCTGCGCGATCACTTATTTGCTGCTCAAATACTCACCGATTTCTTCAGCTTCTTCCAGCAGCGATTGATCATATTCATCTCGCACCGAGTCTAGAAACTCATATCCTTTGTGCGGACCCTGTACCGCAATCACCCGTCCGTCTTTGATAACAATTGGTCGAAACATCCCATTCTTTGCAGGGCAAATCGCCCGCTCTGCCTCCGCACTGGCCATGCTACTTCGGTCGGCATATCCCACATGGATTTCATCAAAAGAAGGGCAAGAAAACAGTGCTCGAGCTTCATTTCCGCAGCGGCTCAGCAGCGAGTCAAGATCAGCACGTTGATATCCAGATTCACCGAGAACAATAGGGCGCTCACTTCCCTTTAAACGTACTGCACGTTCCAGCGCAGCCCGAGACTCACGTTTCGTTAGTGATGTCCAACGAGAAAAATCCTCGACACTGACGGGGCCGTGCCCCCAGGCATAGCGACGCGCAAGCTCCGCCAGCGCGGCCTCGTGATTGCCTTCTCCCTGGGCGACTCCTTCCGCAACGGGCAAAGGCCTCGCGTCACAAAAAAGGAAGGAATTCCCCCGCTTGGGACCGCCCACGAGGAAGCCCTCAATATGCAACGCGAGGAAGAGATGACGACGGTCAAGGAAAGTCCGCCTCTCCCCCGCTCGCAAGGCTGCCTCGCGTTGTGGGCGCGTACCCGTTCGGATCCCTTCCTCCTCCCAAGCCACGCAGAGTTCTTCGCGGCTTCGAGGTCCCGACGAGGCAATGCACGAATATGCGATCTGCGCAGCTTCTTCAATACGCGCGCGAGTCAACCCCTCTTCCTCAAACGAGCGCATCGATGTGCGATACCGATGGCGAAGCACCTGTCGCAGCCAATGATGGTCCTTTGCGCTGGTGACATGGATTGTTCCGCGCATAGGCCACGAACGCACAAGCTCAGCAGACTCAAAAGCCTCATCGATTGCGCTAACAGAAGGCTGTTTAACGCGTAGATTAATCGCCCACGGAATCGAAGAAGGAAGTTGTGCCTGCAAAGCAAGCATATTGTCGACCGCAGCGATGGGATTATCTGCAGCCGTTTCTTCGACGAGGCCTTGGCTAATAATGCGCGCCAAGCTCAGAGTGCGTGAGGCGTGAGTCATCAGAAAAGACGGGAATCGGGATCGTCAAAACCTCGCATGGCGTCATAATCGAGAATGAGGCAGTCAATACCGCGATCTTCGGCCAAGGTACGAGCCTGTCGCGTAATCTCTTGAGCTGCAAAAATTCCTCTAATCCCGTCCAGCAAAGGATCGCGGCCCAAAAGGGACAGATAGCGCGTTAATTGATCAACGCCGTCCATTCCTCCTCGTCTTTTAACCTCGATTGCAACGGGCAGCCCCTGCGGATCACGAACAAGCAGGTCGACTGGACCAACAGGGGTGGGATACTCACGACGTACCAGTTCCCAGCCTTCCCCCAGTACCTGCGCAACCTGCTGCGCCAAGAGTTCTTGAAGATGGGTTTCAACACCGTCTTTGACGAGTCCAGGATCGATACCAAACTCTTCAGTGACGTCACTGATGATCTCGTGAATGCGAATAACCAGTCGGTCGTCGGTCTTATCAGATTGGACCTGCCAAACCTGAGTCACGCCGTCCATCTCTTCTCCTTCTTCGGGGATTTCAGTGGTGACTGTGCAAGGAGCATTCATCCAATTCAGCGGTTTATATGAACCGCCATCAGAGTGGATCAGTACAGAGCCATCCGCCTTGTGCATAATGAGGCGAATTGCGCGGTCAAGGTGCGCACTGAGGCGGCCAGAGTAATCGACCGTGCATGAAGCGATAAGAACGCGCAAAAGCTTACCTTTCGGGAACTGGCGGTGTCGTGGGAATAAAACTAGAGCGTTGAGCCATGTTCGATAGCGGGAGGTTCAGATTCTCCCCACGATACAAGCCCGTTATAGGTCAGTGGTTCAACTGCAATGTCCAGAAAAACATCCCCTGATGTCAAACGGACCTCAACCATTGATCCATCGGTTGAGCGTTGCAGGGGAAGGGAGACTTCGAGTCCATGTCGAGGAAGGACGACATGCGGTTTCAATGACGGGGCTACCAAGCGATACCAACACAGACGGTCCCCCTGATACTGACCGATTCCTGACATCCATCCGGAATGCGAATCAAGTCGCGCCCACGCCCGAAAAGCACCATCTTGTTGATCGAGATGACGCGCGCGCAGATTAAGAAGCAGCCAGACGACAAAAAGGGCAAGGAGGAGCATCACGATAATGTTCAGCACAACCATGAAAACCTCCTAAAGAAAATGAGGGTGTGCGGACAGTTTAAGCCCGCACACCGCTCACTCACATCTGGGAGGCGTGTTCCACGACAATCGTAATAAAGTCGGAATCTACCGAAGCCAAACCTTCATCGATTTCGAAGTCGACAGCTCCTTGCTCAGTCGTAATACTCACACGTCCTGGAACAAGACCCGCAAGAACCGGCTGTCGTCCCGGAAGCACACCGATGGAGCCATCCATTGCCGGAAAGCTGACCTGAGATGCACTTCCGTGCCAAAGCCTGCCTTCGTGTGAAACGATCTCGACCTGCAACTTATCGGTGGCAGGCACGTCAGTTATCCTTCTCGATCTCGTGCCAACGACGTTCGAGATCGTCGATGCCACCAATGTTGTAGAAGGCCTGCTCCGGGACCTGATCGTAGTAGCCCTCAGCAATGCGCTTGAAGGCTTCGATGGTCTCGGAAAGCGGAACAGTCGAGCCCTCAACACCGGTGAACTTCTCAGCCATGTAGGTGTTCTGCGAGAGGAACTGCTCAATGCGACGTGCACGCGCGACGGTGACCTTGTCTTCTTCAGACAATTCATCAACACCCAAAATGGCGATGATGTCTTGCAGTTCCTTATTCTTCTGCAAGATCGCCTTCACGTGAGTAGCAGTGTCGTAGTGCTCACGACCGACCAGCGCCGGATCAAGGATTCGAGATGTCGATGCCAAGGGATCAACGGCAGGGTAAATACCGCGCGATGCAATTTCACGCGACAACTCCGTTGTTGCGTCCAAGTGGGCGAAGGTCGTCGCAGGTGCCGGGTCAGTGTAGTCGTCTGCAGGAACGTAAATTGCTTGCAGCGACGTAATCGAGTGACCGCCAGCAGAGGTAATACGTTCCTGAAGCTGGCCCATTTCATCAGCAAGGTTCGGCTGATAACCAACAGCAGAAGGCATACGACCCAGAAGCGTCGAAACCTCTGAACCTGCCTGGGTGAAGCGGAAGATGTTGTCGATGAAGAGCAGCACGTCCTGATGCTGAACATCGCGGAAGTACTCTGCCATGGTCAAACCGGTCAGCGCGATACGAAGACGGGTCCCCGGCGGCTCATCCATCTGTCCGAAGACCAGTGCAGTCTTATCGAAGACACCAGCCTCTTCCATTTCGTGAATCAGGTCGTTACCTTCACGGGTACGCTCACCAACACCAGCGAAAACCGAAACGCCACCGTGGTTCTGAGCAACACGCTGAATCATTTCCTGAATCAGAACGGTCTTGCCCACGCCTGCGCCACCGAAGAGGCCGATCTTGCCACCCTGAACATATGGGGTGAGCAAATCGATGACCTTGATACCCGTTTCGAACATCTTCGTACGGGCCTCAAGCTGATCGAATGCCGGAGGCTGGCGGTGAATGGGCCAGCGTTCGGTGATTTCCAGATGCTCACCGGGCTTAAGGTTCAAGACCTCACCGGTCACGTTGAAGACGTGACCCTTCGTGATATCCCCAACCGGAACCGAAATCGGAGCACCGGTATCGGTGACGACTGCACCACGAACCATACCATCAGTCGGTTTGAGCGAAATCGCACGAATCAGGTTGTCACCGAGGTGCTGACCTTCGCTCTGCCCGGAAAGATTCACGTCAACGTGCAATGCGTTGTACAAGGGAGGAATTGCGTCCGGCGGGAACTCAACATCGACAACCGGTCCGACAACACGTGCGACCCGTCCCTGTCCCGTTGAAGTAGTAGTCATTTCTATTTTCTCCATGTGCACGGGCCTCAGCCCTGGACCAATGCGTCGGCACCGCCCACGATTTCAGTGATCTCTTGAGTGATCTCCGCCTGACGGGCCGAATTCGCCAGACGCGTGTATTTCGTAATGAGTTCTTCTGCGTTATCCGTCGCCGTATGCATTGCGCGCTGGCGTGAAGCCAGCTCTGATGCGGCGGCTTGCAAAAGAACATTTCGGATCCTGCTCGAGACATACAGCGGAAGCAGGGTGTCAAGAACTTCTTCGGGTGAAGGAATGAACTCGTACTCGGGGAAGAGCTCGGCATTCTCCTTGTGCTCACCGCGTTCCTGATCGCGTTCACGATCCCCTTCCGGAGCATCGACAACGGAAAGAGGAATCATGCGTCGAACCTCAGGAACCTGACTCATCATCGACTTAAACCGTGTGTAGACCAAATGGACTTCGCATACACCAGTCATAGGATCTGAATCGGTAAAGCGCTCAAGAAGTTCGCGAGCGATCTGATTGCTGATCTCCTGGGAAGGTGAATCGGACTCCCCTTCCCACGAATCTTCGATCTCCACACCCCGGAAACGGAAGTACGCCTGGGCACGTCGACCGTAGGTGTACAGGACCGGGACTTTTCCTTCTTCTTCGAGGCGTTCGACAAGACGTTCGGCCTCGCGAAGAATCGTCGCTGAGTAGGCTCCGGCCATCCCTCGATCGGAAGCAACCACAAGGACCGCGACACGTGGCGTATCGTGACGCTCACGAGTCAGCGGGTGGTCAAGGTCAGTATGGATAGCGACAGCGGCAACTGCCTGAGTCAGAGCCTTCTCATAGGGTCCAAGTTCAGTAGCTGCCCGACGCGCGGCACCGATTCGCGATGCCGCGATCATTTCCATCGCACGAAAGACCTTAGCCAGCGTCTGCGTAGATGCAATCCGCTGTTTATAGATCCTTTGTTGTCCGCCCATACTCAGGCCTCAGACACTACCGGGCGCGAACGAACGATTTCTTCCTGAGAACGCTCGGCCTGCACCTCAGCGTCATCAAGCGAGACCGGTGATGCCTTCGCACTCACCCATTGGCCATGGAAGGTCTCAACTGCAGCGCGCAAGGCTTCTTCGGTTTCCTTCGAGAGCTCACCGGTTGCGGCGATCTCATCGAGCACCGTGGAGTTTGCTCGCAAGTAGTCCAGCAGGCCGCTTTCAAAGGAAAGGACTTCGCTGACCTCGAGGTCGTCGAGGTAGCCATTTGTGCCGGCCCAGATCGACGCAACCTGGTCTTGAACAACATAGGGCGAGTTTTGCGGCTGCTTGAGAAGCTCCATAAGACGCTCACCGCGCGTGAGCTGACGACGCGTTGCAGCATCAAGATCAGAAGCAAACATCGCGAAGGCTGCCATCGAACGGTACTGAGCAAGCGTGAGCTTCAAGGTACCGGCAACCTTCTTCATCGCCTTAATCTGCGCTGCACCACCGACACGAGACACCGAAATACCGACATCAACAGCTGGTCGCTGGTTCGAGTTGAAGAGGTCAGACTGAAGGAAGATCTGACCATCGGTAATCGAAATAACGTTGGTCGGAATGTATGCAGAAACGTCATTTGCCTTGGTTTCGATAATCGGCAGACCGGTCATCGATCCCCCACCGAGCTCGTCGGAGAGCTTCGCACAGCGTTCCAGCAAGCGAGAGTGCAAGTAGAAAACGTCACCGGGGTACGCTTCACGCCCCGGCGGGCGGCGCAGAAGAAGCGAAACTGCGCGGTAGGCCTCGGCCTGCTTAGAAAGGTCATCGAAAACGATGAGGACGTGCTTGCCCTGGTACATCCAGTGCTGACCAATTGCGCTACCCGTGTAGGGAGCCATGTACTTGTAGCCCGCGGGATCCGAGGCAGGAGAAGCAACGATCGTCGTGTACTCCATTGCTCCGGCGTCCTCCAGAGTCGAGCGAACCGAAGCGATCGTCGACCCCTTCTGACCGATGGCGACATAGATGCATCGAACCTGCTTGTTAACATCGCCGGAAAGCCAGTTGTCACGCTGGTTAATGATCGTGTCCAAAGCGATTGCGGTCTTACCGGTTTGACGGTCACCAATGATGAGCTGACGCTGACCACGACCGATCGGAATCATCGAGTCGATCGCTTTCAGGCCGGTCTGCAGCGGCTCGTGAACCGATTTACGCATCATGACACCGGGAGCCTGGAGTTCCAGTGCTCGTCGACCTTCCAGGTCGGTGATATCACCGAGGCCGTCGATGGGGCGGCCCAGCGGGTCAACGGTACGACCGAGGTAGCCATCGCCAACGGGCACTGAGAGCACTTCACCGGTGCGGTAAACGGGCTGTCCTTCTTCAATGGAGGAGAAATCTCCAAGGACAACGGTACCGATTTCACGTTGTTCAAGGTTCATGGCAAGCCCCAGCGTCCCATCCTCGAAACGCAGGAGTTCGTTTGCCATAGTTCCGGGAAGCCCTTCAACATGGGCAATACCGTCGGCAGTTTCGGTAACATGACCGACTTCATCGGTCGCAACCTGTGCAGGTTGATACGATTCCACGAAAGAGTCGAGCGCCGCCCGTACTTCCTCGGGGCTAATGGACAGATCAGCCATTGAGCATTCCTTCTATCTATTCCTCAGACACATCGGGCTTAACCGACGATCGAACGTTTTAGAGCGCCAACTCGCGTGGCCAGTGATGCATCGACTCGCTCCGTCCCCATTCGGATGACGAGGCCGCCGAGCAGTTCAGGGCGCAGCGTGTAGGTTGCCGAAACGGGGCTTGCCAGCTTGGTCTCAAGAATCTTCTCGAGACGCATCTTCTGGTCGTCGCTCAGCTCGTGTGCCGACTCAACGAATACGAAGCGTCGACCAGAGAGGTTCGCCGCGCGAACAGCCAATTCCCGCAGCTTTCCCAAGAGGTGGCCATGCGAGGTCCGTCCCACGCATCGGCGCAAAAGACGCAGACTCGGCTGGCCAAGAACACTCTGGAACACCGTCTGGGCAAGATCTGCGCGTCCCTTCGGAGAAAGGGCAGACAGGTCAGAGAGTTCATTTCTGAGATCGCGATGTGACTGAAGGAAAACAGAAACCGCAACAAGCTGAGCTTCTGTTTCTTCCAATACCCCATCAAATTGCGCGCTGAGCAGCACTGCATCGCAGCCTGTTTCTTCGACAGCGTGCACGATGTCACGCGGACGGGACCAGTGACCCGCTACCAGGTCATGCAGACACTGAATCGAGACAGCAGATACAACCGGAGCGAAAAGACGATCAACAAGAGCGTCTCTATCACTCTGTTCACGCGAGGGGTCAGTGAGTGCACGTTGGACGGAAGAATTCGTGCGCAAAAAATCTGCGACGCCGAAAAGATCTTCCGCTACCTTCATACGCTCATCGCCCGCCTGCGCAAGACGTTCGCGTAACAACTCAGGAGTCATCAGTTCGCACCACCAACGGGAACTTCTTCAGCCTCGAGTTCATCCAAGAAGCGATCCACAACGCGAGCAGTGAGATCAGTATTCTCCAGATGCTCACCCACGAGCTTCTCTGCGAGTTCGCTTGCGAGCAGACCAACATCGCTACGCAGGCTAATCTGCGCGGCCTGCCGCTCGGCAAGAATCTGACGCTGAGCGGCATCTTGCACGCGCTGAGCCTCTACCTGCGCATCAAGACGTGCCTGTGCGACGATCTGCTGGGCCTGAGCACGTGCATCTTCACGGATCTGGTGAGCCTCAGCCTGAGCATCACGAAGCATCTCGTCTTTCTTACGCGAAGCAAGAGAGAGATCTTC
>QWCW01001674.1_pt1 | contig 14125 bp, 9 predicted proteins | sample 1972691 | NCBI WGS metagenome assembly QWCW01 (sample SAMN09866698, study PRJNA288562) | Human oral metagenome isolate pre2_saliva, whole genome shotgun sequencing... | reverse complement strand
ATTGATGCCTTAGATGATAAAACGGGTAATAAGGCGACTCAGTATCATACATTTGGTCTTGCTATGAATCGCTTGCTATCAGGGGCTGCAAAAAGTAAACCTAAAGATATCTCTACAGAAACCTTTATGGAGTCTTGGACTGCCGCTACTATGAAAATTTCTAGTTTTGGTATGACATTACTTAAAAAATACAATCCAGCACCTGTTATCTTAGCGTTTGGTGATTCATCAGAATTAAATAATGGTTCAAATAGTGATAATAAATTTATTGAGTTGATTAATGATAACCAGCAGTTTAAAAATGTTATTAAATTGTTTGGTGACCCGGTAGCATCAGCTGGTGGTATGCAAGCATCACTTTCGTTCTTAATCTTAGTTGTTATGAATATGATGGTGTTTGCCTATGGGTTAATTGCAAGATTGACAAATGGTTCTGCGGTAGCTACATCAGTTCGTCGAATGGTTGTTCGTACTTTAGCGGCAACTGTTGGATTGTATGCTGGTGCAAAACTTTTAACTAATGGTATTAATTGGTTAGAAGATATTACTCATAAATCAGAGGATTCAAAAAATGCAGGTATTGTTGAAAAGAACTTGAATTTAGCTGACTGGTATAGTACATCGTTTGCGTTACCACCTGGTGTGACGATTCCTATTAAAAATGGGGCATTTGACTTTACACGTGATGATGTTCGTAAAATTAATGAATATACATATGAACGTGTAACCGGGTCTAAAGGTTCTGATGATGATATTGCCGAACGTATCTTGAGTACTGCTGATTCTGGTGACAACAAAATGGCTGTTAACTGGAATAAAGCATATAAAAATAATGGTAAAACCGCTTGGGATGAAAAGAAATTGTATGAAGTTGCAGAATCTGCAATTACACAACCTACTGAAGAAATCCCAGAAGATTCATTAAATGCCGGTTATATTGATGTTGGACAGAATGGATTATCTATGTCAGGTAATTTGAAAAAAGGTTCTATTACCAATGGTTCAAGTAGCTATGGTATGTCACCTATTGCCGCATATAATCTACTACGTACTGACTTCAATAAGAATGGTTGGGCTGTTAAAAGTAATACTAAAACCGTTGAAGTTCCTGCTGTTGCTATTTTGGTAACAAATAAAGGTGACACATCTACAGCTCCGGCGTTAGTTCGATTCGTTGCATCATTTGCGATGGTTCTTGCAGGTATGAAAGCCTTTGTCGAAATTATTATGGCTGGTTTTGGTGGTGTACTTAAAGGTGGTGCTCGTAGCTCACTTGGTTCTGCGGCTGGTGCTGGGGAACTTGTTGGTGGTGTCATCGCCTTACTTGCCGGATTGTTTGGTATTGGTTTGATTATGGGTCTTTCAATGGCGGTTATGGACTTTGTATGGTCATTATTAAATCAATCATTAAATGGTCTTGGTGGTGATGGTATTATTGCAAGTACCGTTGAAAGCTTTGCTAGTGGTATTAAAGATATACCATGGATTGGTGGAGCTTTATACGATATGTTCACCAACATTGTAACAATGATTGTAAACCTTATTGCCTTATTCAGCTTACCGAAAATCGGACAAGTACCTATTAAGTCATTTGGTTCATATATTGCTGGATTACCAAGTCAATTTAGTCAACGTGCTCAAATGATGGCGAACCACTTCATTGGTGACCACTTCATGGGTGGTGCTGGTGGATTTGGTGGCGGTGCTTCTGGCGGTGGTGCTGGTGGAGGTCTTGCCGGAGCCATGAAAGAAGGTGCGGCCAACGCTGGACAATCGGCTAAAAGTGCCGCTGGTGCTATTAGTACTTTAGCTGGATTTGGTGCTGGTAAGCTTGGTTCGCTTATGTTGAGTAATAATGAATCGGTTGATAACGATGAAAATCGTGAAGTTAATGATTCTAAGAGCATTGATGGTAATGATGTTGAAGGTAACAACGTTTCTGATGATACCGAAATCGGTGGTAATGCTGCTGAATTTTCAGAAGAAACTGGTATCAACAATCAAGACTCAACTGAATTTGATGGTAATGACGAAAATAAAGAAGTTAATGCTCAACAATCAGTTGCAAATGCTGGAAATAGTGAAAATAATGCTCATAATGAAACTAAAGCTCATAATGACAATGACATGAATGCAGAAAATAAAGCATTGAATAACGCTGTTGATTCATCAAGCTCTGTTAATAATGAAACTGGTGATGTTAATGGTGGTCAAGAAAATAAAGAAATTAATGCTAACAATGCTGCTATTAATGCCAATAATGAATCGGTTGATTCTACTGTTGAAGGTGGTAGTGAAGAATTTAACGCTCAAAATTCTCGAAATGCTGAAAACTTCACTGATTCAGGTATTGATGCTGTACAAACTAATGTATCATCTCAAGATTCAATTAGTCAACAAAATAATGCTAGTCAAACGGTTGATGGTAAATCAATTAATGGTAATGTGACAAACTCACAAAACCAAAGCTCTGTTACTGGTGGTTCATCATCAACAAACAGTTCATCCACTGGTGGTACAACTGTTGGTGGTTCTCTCACTGAAAACAAACATGCATCACGAGGTGATTCAGTTGCTGGGTCAACAGGTGCTGCTGGAACTACTGGTTCTACGGGTTCTGCTGGCGCAACTGGTTCTACTGGAGCTAAAGGTACGTCAGGTGCTACAGGTTCTAACAACCGTGGTCGTACACTTATCGGTGCGGCTAAGAGCAATATTAAGACTGGTGCGAAATCTATTCAAAGTGGGGCTAAAAAAGTTGGTTCTGTTGGAGCTAACGGAGCTCGTGCAGTTGGTAGAACTAAAGTTGGTGGTGCATTAGCAAAAGGTATGGTTGCTGCTGGTGGTAATGTGTCTGGTCGCGAAGCATTGCATGCTGTAGGTACTCTTGGTATGGTTGGTGCGAAAGCTACTGCTGGTAAGGGTCATGTGTCTCGTGCATCAGCACAACGACAACAAGCTCGTAATGTCAATGCTCCAATTGCAGCTAATCCAAATGCTACAGCTCCTCAGCAAACACGTACTCCTGCAAATACAAGACTTACTAGTAAGTCTAAAGAAAATAATGTGCGAGAACGTCGTGAGCAAGTACAAGCTGCTCAAAATAAACGTCAAGAGGCAATTCGTTCAAGAGAAAATGAACGTAGAGAACGTAGACAAGAAGTGCGTGACCCACGTCGATTTATTAAGATTTGTGTTATAATATAATTATAAAGCTTATATGTCATCTTTAATGTCACCCCTATTGACAAATAAATTAAAGTGTGGTATAATATAAGTAATAGGAAATCTTGATGTAAAAGTGCCCTTAAATATTAAGTGCATCAATGATTACTATAAAATGAAATAAGTAACTATTAATAATTAGAGGTAAATATGAACTTCTTACCTATTCTTGATGGTTGGCAATCATTCGGTCAAGGTCTTACAGACTTCTTCAAAAATGGTCTTGGTGGACCTGGTGCCGAAGGTATCTCAATTGCGATTATGGTAATCGGGATTGTAGCTGCCGTCATTGCCTTCGCAATGCACAAATTTAACCCACAAACACGTATGCCTGGGCCAGTGGTATGTATTCTCGTTGGTATCGGTGGAGCCTTAATCTATGGTGGTGTAGACAAACCGCTCGAATGGTTTAAAAAAGCTGCCGATTGGATTTACTCAGTGCTTGGGGTCTAACTGGAAAACAGTTTAGTGCCCAACAAATGTTGGGTGCTTTTAATAACTTAAAGGTTTATCCTTATATATTAACATGTTAAATATAAAATTTGAAAGGTAGACTTATGTCACAAATTTCAAAACGAAAATCAATTAAAACTTTTGGTTCATTGACATTTGCAGGACTTACGGGTGTTGCTGGTGTTGCATCAATGGGTACAGCTCATGCTGATGAATATACATCAATGGATATTATTTCAGCATCAGAAAAAGGTAGTGGTGTTGATAAAATAACAACTAGCACAGCCAATTCTGTATCTGTTGAAAAATATAATGAACTAATTCGTTCACTTAGTAATAATAGTGTCGTAACTGTTGATGGGTTAGTGACTGCTGATAGTGCTACAGTTAATGACTTGCAACAAAATTTTGATAAAATTCGAGATTTAATTACTCAATATAATGCGGTTAAAGCTCAATTAGATACACAAGCTCAAAATTATACGGAGTTAACTGGTGGTACATTAGATGAAGACCAAACACACACTATTGTTGTTGATGCATCTAAAGGTTATGCCAATGTTGTAACAACATTAACTAATGCTATTAATAATGCAAAACAAATGCAAGAAGACAATAAGAATGTCATTAGTGTTTTAGCGAAAGCTTCCACTAAGCAATCTGCTGAAGTAATTAAAGCTAAAGATGCTGCTAATGCTGAAATTGTTAAAGCTGCAGAAACAAACACACATACAGATGATGGTATTGTTGGTAACTTAGATAAAATTAAACGTGCTTCTGAAGATTCAAAAGCAAGTGATGGTGTTGTTGTTGATTATTCAGCCACTGATAAAGTGAATACCGTTGCACCTACTGCTGAGCAAGCAAAACCTATCGAAGTGTATGATATTGCGGGTGTTAATGATGCCAAAGCTAAAATTTTGGACAAAATTAATCAAGCACATGCTGAAAATAATAAAGTAGCTGTTGATGTGGCTAAATACCGTGATAACTCATTAGTTAATATTGATACTATTAACAAATGGTTAGCCTCTGAACGCACAACTGCTGAAAATGTTGGGCAACAAATTGATAAATCAATGGGTTCATTAGATAAGATTCAAACATATCGTGAATCTAACATCAAAAAACTTCAAGATGCTCGTGCTCATATCTTAGACCCTAAAACTAAAGGTTCTGATAAAGCAAAACAAAAAATTGTTGAAGGTATTGACCTAGCTATTAAAAACTTACAAGAAACCAAAGTAAACAAAAAAGTTGTAGCTGAATTGAACAAAGAAGTTACAGACTTTGGTGATATTGGTCGTAACCCAAATGAAGTAAAACAAATTGCAACTGACATTACTAAGAAAAACCAAGATGTTATCAACCAAAATCTTGAAAAAGTAAAAGCTAATTCTGCTACAATTGCACAAAAATTTGATTCAGATACAGCAGCTGAACAAGATAAAATCAACAAATTTGTTGAACGTGTTCAAAAATCAATTGGTGCAGGTGCTCAAGTAACGGATGATTGGTTGCAACAACGTCAAATTTTCCAACAATCTGACCGATATAAGAGTTATATTCAAGCAGCTTTGAAACAAACCGAAGCTGAAATTGATGGTGTTATTACGGGTAAGAAGACTGAAAATGGTATTACTATTAAGTCTGTTCGTCCGGATACATCAGCAGCTTTAGCGTCTGCTTCTGAATATCAAGCACAATCTGATAACGGATTTACTGATGGATTTGGCTCACCAATGCTTCCAAGTAAGAATATCAACGACTTTGCGACGGTTCGTGGTAATAAATTGTTGAATTCACAACGCGATGGTGGTGCACAAGCTGTGTATGATGCAATGAAAGCTACAGTTTGGGACTTGTTTGATAACAACCCAGTTCTATCAGATATTCGAAATCAACACTTTGGTACGGTTAATTCTAGTAATGTATTATTAGTGGCATCATTTGAACCAAGTGTAACCGTAGACTTAAAAGATTCATTTGTATCAGTTGACAAAGACGGTAATACATCTACTCATCCAATGTCACTTAAATTATCATTAACCGATGAAAATGGTAATAGTCTAACAAAAGCTTTTCGTGATAATCCGAAAAATGCAATGGTTGGAAATCTTATTAACCCATTATATGTGTTCTATCTGTCAGTTGACCCTGTGACAGGGGCCTTGGTTACTGGTGGTGGTTATATTCCAACTACAATACCTAATGGTATTGGTGGCGGTTCACAAAGTGGTGGTGGTGAGCTTCGCCTTGGTTCTGCTGATAATTCAGCAAGTGATAATATCACATGGGGTAGTATAGCACCACACAGCCTATCTCTTAAAAGTAATGTGGATTATGATGGTAAAGGTTTGATTCTTAAGACTCAAGTAGCTGTTGATAATGGTGCTGGTAAATTAGCAGCGTATGCCCCACTTTATATTTCTGATATTGATGATGGACAATTCCTCCATATCAATAAAGGTGCGAATCTTGATGTGTTAATGTCTGGTCAAGGGGCTTCTATTACAGATGCTGGTAACTATTATAAGGTAACATCTTCAAATCTTGGTAAAGAAAATGGTGCTAATGGTACTACAAACCTTGACTCGCAATCAGTGTTAATCTTTGGTGCTGATACAAAACCTGATTCATCAACTGAGGGTGTTGGTATTGGTCATGGTGTTGCTGCTGGTGGATTATCATATCAAGATATCGATGTCGCATTATTTGCACCATTTGGTATCCTTGGTGGTATTACACCTCCAAAAGTGGAAGCTCATGCATATGATATTGATACTTTTAGTGTTGCTAATCCAAATGCTAAAGCACATACTGAAGGTAAATATGCGCCAAAACAATTTATTCAGAAGATTAAATATCAACCAACACATACTAATGGTGATGTTTCAAATATTGATTTGAAACTCACATTGCCACAATTAGTGAACAATACAACTGAAAAACGCGCATCATCTAACACGTCTATGACTGTGCGTGGACGTTCTCGTACACAACGTACTTCTTCTGGTAACTCATTAGTTGTTCGTCCTGTGTCACGTAATGAGCGTACATCATCAGGTAATTCATTAGTTGTTCGTGAAATTACACGTAATGAACGTACATCTTCAGGTAATACTCTGGTAGTGCGTACATTGATTCCGCAATCGGTTGAAAACAAAGAAACTAAGACTTCAACACCGGTTGTACCTGTAATTAATGGTACTGATACTAATGGTGCTAATGCAACTGCAGATGTTACTAAAAAAGGTGTAGAAGTTAATGTGTCTGTTTATGCAGACCCGGCAGTTGCTACTGTAGCAGATAAAGCATTAACTGCGTGGAAACAAGCCTTGGCTGGTAAAAATGTCACACTAAATGCGACTATTACGTCTGACAAAGATGCTCTTAATAAGGGTGTTACTATGGCGTTCTTAGATGCTGATAACACAACAACTAAATTGAGTAATGCTCAAGATTCAGTTGGTACTGATGATGATAGCCAATTTGAAATGAAAGATTTAGCTGGATTGTCTATGACAACATCTCATTTGAAATTAGTTGATGCTGATGCAAATGATAAATATAATCGTGATGGTTCAATTAAATCGGGTGATGTATTGAAAAATAGTAAATATATTATTCAATTAAACACTGAAACTATTCCGACAGATAAACAATCTGGTGTATTAGCTCATGAAATTGGTCATTTGTTTGGCTTGGTTCATGATGATGGTGACACATTGATGACAACATTTTATGATGATTCAGATTTCACAGGTGAAATCTCTAACTATGATGCTACTGTTGCTGCAGCATATGTATTATCATCATTATAAAAAATAAAAAGGACTAATGTCCTTTTTTTGTTATATCATGAAAGCTTTATTCTTATCTTTATCAAAGCCGTGTTCTTTAATCCAGTTGGACGCATATGTGTCATAATTATCATCACGTGGTTTTGTCTTATTGACAGTATGTGGTTGTATTGGGATTTTTACAGAAATAGGTTCATTGTTAGATAAGTTCTTAACAGTCGGTTTTGCATTTGATATGGTTATGACAGGTTCAATTGGTGTATTTAGAGTATCGGGTGCTGGTACATTAAGTGATTCTGATTTCGTATGTTTGTTATTGGGTAATTCTTTTTGGGTTACATTTGATGTTATCAATAAAAAAACTTTCGTCTGGTTCATCCATGAATTCTTCAGGGATATCATTTAAAAATTCAGTTGGTAGTTCATCAGGTATGTTATCGTACTCTAGCATATCTTCTGTTGGCTTTGTTTTTTTAGATTCTAGTAAGATATTAGTGCCTATTTCTCCTAATGCAAATTTTTGTAATAACTTGATTTTTGTCATATTAATCGCCATTTCTATTAAAGTCTTCTATTCTATTATAGCAGATATTTCAAAATAAGTCAAATTGCATGAATCCTATTGACTTATTTGATGATTTGTGATATAATAGATATAGATTAATAAAAGGAGACCGGTATGGCATTAAAATCAGTATATGATTCATTAGAATATGAAAGCAAGGCACCATTACGAAAATATAATAAGCAATTAAAGAAAATAAATTCACTATCAGATTTTTATAGGAATTTGCCGGATGATGCCTTGCGTAAAGAAGCTGATAAATATCATAAAAAATTTAATATAAAAGATAAAAATGTTATTAACCATGTTTATGCAATTGCTCGTGAAGTGACGTTTAGACTATTAGGTAAATTTCAATATGATGTTCAAGTGCTAGGTGCTTTAGCGGCTCTTGACCGTAATATGATTCAAATGTCTACAGGTTCTGGTAAAACTATCACACTAATTTTGCCAGCTGTCGCATTTGGTATGACTCATAAAGGTGTTAATATACTAACTGTCAATGACTATTTATCAAAACGTGACTGGGAAGAAACAAAACCGATTTACGATTGGTTTGGGTTGTCTAATGCTTATACATCTAATGAACTAGATGATTCTGAACAACAACAAGCATTTTCATGTGATATTACATATTCTACGAATTCAACGTTAGGATTTGCGTATTTGAATAGTGCATTGGCTTCGGGGATTGGCCATGATATAAAAATCATACAAAGACCATTACATGCTGCTATTATTGATGAGGCCGACGAAATTTTGATGGATGATGCTCGTAACCCGCTGATTATTGCACAACCTAAAGATTTAAATGGTGAATTATCTACTGTTACGTATAAAGGTCGAGAGCTAAGTGTTCAATGGATTGTTGATACTTTAAAAAGTTTAACAACGATTGGTTATGATGAAGACTCTGTTGGAAGTGTGTTCTTAGATGATAAATCATTAGATGAAATTATTTCTAAATTAGGTCTTGATAATGATATTTTCAATGACCCTAAGATGATGCATATTATCTATAGTTCCGTTAATGCTATTTTTCAATATCAGCCATTTACTGATTATGTTGTACAAGCTGAGCCTGACCCGGATTCTGGTTCACGTATTGTTCTAATTGATAAAGCAACTGGTCGCTTATCAAAAGGTCGTACGTTATCTGATAATATGCATGCGTTTTTAGAAATGAAAGAACATGTTTTCTCTGGTGCAAGTAATGATTCTAGTATTCAAATAACATACCAAACCTTATTTAACATTTTCCAAACGATTGCTGGTGTATCGGGTACATTAGGTACTTCTTTTACTGAATTTATTAATATTTATAATACTGGTGTTGTAGTAATTCCTGACCGGTTGCCGAATCAGTTGAAACAAATTACACATTTGTATATGAGTCAAATGCATATGTATGATGATTTAGTCTTAAAAACCCGTTTATATATGAGTTCTCATCAACCTGTGTTAATTGGTGCTACGTCTGATATTGAAGCTGAAATGATATCTGGAATATTATCGGAACATAATATTCCACATAAAACATTAGTGTCAACGGATACCAATGAGGATGCTATTGTTGAGGGTGCTGGTAAACCTGGTTCTGTGGTTGTGACTACGGATATTATGGGTCGTGGTACTGATATTCATGTGGAAGACACAGAAATGGAACGTGGATTAGTTGTTTTACAAGTTGGTTCCAGACCAAATTCTCGTGTTGAAAGACAGTTTGCTGGTCGAGCGGGTAGACAAGGTCAACCCGGCACTTATCATCGTATGTTATGTGTTCCTGAATTAAAAGAATTGGGTGTTACAGATTCCAATGTTGATTTGTTATTACAATTATATCGAGAAAATAAGAATATTATTGAAGATTATAATGGTGATTTACTTCTTAATGGTCGAAATTCCGATTATCATGAAATTGTTGAAATCATTGATGATGCGTTGATTGGCTCCGAGTCTGCATATTCAACTCAACGGGTGGATGATTTTAATACGTATTATTTTGCCGATATTATTCAAACACAATTATTAACGGATTTGGATAAATATCGTAAAATATTAAAAACATCTATGGAGACTGGTGAGGCAAAACCACTTAAAAAGGTTGTTGCTGAATTGAGTTTACCACAACATTTAAGAAAAAAGAAAAAATTACTAAAAGCTCAATATAATAAAATTGATAGTATGGATTTACCAATGTTGCAAGAAGCTTTGTATGAATATACTCAGCATATTGCGGATGTATTTATACCAAAATTGCGAGAATATAGTGATAACGCAACGAATACTGTTAAAATGTCACAACAAGTTAAATATGAGATGAAACCTGAAAATCTAATGTTAAAACTTATTCAACAATTTTTAGCTGATAATGAATCCGATTTTATATTAAAATTGAAATAAAACTTTAAATAAGTTTTATTTTTATAGGCTTGACAAATGTTAATGTTTGTGATATAATAATAGTAGTTGGAACAATAGTATCGTGGATACTGTTTAGTAACGTAGCTAATAAAATGAAAGGTAGAGATATGTCTCTAAAACTATATGAAATTATATAAAGAACATGTTGTTATGATTTGCACTCTTATTGGGTGTGTTGTGGTTGGGATGTATTGTTTAATGACTGGTTCATTTGATACCCGTAAAACGGTTGATGGTGTTGTTCCGCAAAAAATAGAAATTATAAGAACAATTAAGGCCTTAGCAAATGGGGAAGACTCTTCAGATGCTCATGGCGAGATTGGAGAATAATGTGCAATTTAAAGCAATCGTAACATTTAATAAATCAGAAGAAGAAAAACGTATTGAAGAAGCTATTGCTAAGCGAGAAGCTAATTCTGCAAAAGCTAAAGAGTTGTTACTTCAAGCCATTCAATTAATGGTGGAATCAGAAATTGCTGACGGTAATGCTATTTCTGAAGATGATATTGCTGCTAGAGCTAAGGCACTATTGGGTAGTGATATTCTGAAAGGTGCGGGTGTATAATATGAAACTAGTCCCAATTGGTCAACCCGGCGTTCATATCACACGTGAGATTTTTGATGGCTTAACAACCCTAGATGCTGTCACATCTGAGATGAATCGTATTCGTATTGATGACAGTACTTTTGGTGAACGTAAACGTAAATCTGAAATTGTTGTCAATTATGATGAATATTTAGCATATTTAAATAAAAAGAAACAATTTTTTGAAAAGAAAAAACCTACTGTATCTACGCGTAAAGCTATAAGCACAACGAAAGCATCTTCCGTTAAGGAATTAGAAGCCAAAATTAAAGAACAAAATGTAATTATTAAAGAGTTGTTGACGAAAGTTGAAGCGTATCCACGTTATTATACATTTGATGATTCAGATGACGTTAAAAACTTATTGGATGAGGTTTTTGACAAATTAAATCCGAATGAAGATGCACAACTTGAAGAAGATTTGATGGTTGCTGCAATTGTTCGTGGTGTATTTGGTGATAATGTTGCAAAACAACAAATGGGTGATGCTTATAAAATTTTAATTAGTGAAATAGGAGAATAATTTTGAATTCTGTACAACAACCTAAACCTGAAGTTTCTAATGAAATGACAACTGGGCAAGACCAATTACTTGCTGCGGGTTCTAAAATTTCATTTCGAGATATTTATAATCAAGAAATTGATATACCATTGATTAAAGGTAAATATTATCGAGCTGAAGATGTTGATAGTGTGTTTGTGATGATTAATGGTGTATTAATGGATGTGTCTAAACATGCTCACAGAAATGGCAAAGCATTGACATTATCACGTGAAGAAACTCATGATGCAAAAAGTAAATTAGCTGAAGTTGAAAAAGAGTTAGGTGTTGTAAAGAAACAAAATGAATCGTTAGAGGCTCATTTAAACACTCTTATCAGTAAAGTTTCCGATTACTCCCTAGCCGCTTCTGAAACTTCTATTAATTCTGAGGATATGGATAAAGTAAAATCAGAAGCTGAAGCTTTACGACAAGAAAAGTATGAGCTAGAACGAGAATATTCAGAACTCAAAGCTAATTATACTTCTAGTACGGTATCCATTGAATCATTGCAATCTGAAGTTTCTGATTTAACTAATAAACTTCAAGAGCAACAAGACGCATATTCAAGATTGTTAGAAGATGTTTCTAATATGTCTACAAAAGATACATCTATAGAAGATGAATTAGAAAATATGAAGGCGTTGTTTAACCACGTTTCTGATGAAAATAAAGATTTAGCTAAAAATATTACAGATTTAGAGTCTGAAAATCAAGTGCTAAATAAAACTATTAATAGTGCAAAAGTAGCCTATGATAAGTTATCTAAAGCACATAATAGCTTAGTAAAAGAAAATGAAATTCTTAAGCAACGTATTGATATGTTAAAGAAAATGAATACAATGTGATATACCCCCTTGACAAAATATAAAAAGTGTGGTATAATATAAACATAAGGTTATCAAACCTATAATTTAAATTAAATTTGAAATAGGAGCTTGTAATGACAAGTAAACTAATGAAACAATTATCAAAAGGTAATGCTTTCGCAGCTGTAGCAACTACAGCATCTGTATTGAGTGTTGGAGCTACTGCGGCTACAGTATTATCTACTGTATCAGCCGATACGGTATCTGCGGGAAGTTTTGACTTAACAAAACAAGCTGGTGAAACAACATTCCCAGTAACATTTGACCGCCCATCAGGTGTAAATGCTGCGGCATTGGCGGCAACTGTTCGTAATCTTGGTACTGATTCGCAATTGTATAAATCAGCTGTTGCGGCAGTTCCTGAATTAGCTGATGGTACTAAAATGGGGTCATTGCTTAATGACGCTTTGAGTACCGATTCAGCTAAACAAACTGAAGCTCGTACTACTATTGTTAAATTGATTAACTGGTATAACAGCCTTGGTGGTAAGAAAATTACAACACAATCAGGTGAAGCTTACACTGTTGCAAATCTTGACCAACCAATTAATACAATTGCGGTTGCGTTCTCAAACAACAAATCAATCAATGATGCTGTAACAAAAGCTATTGATACATTTGGTAATGTTAAGAGTGTTCAAGACGTAATGACAATTCTTGATACATTTGGTCAAGGTACATCAAGTGCATATACTAAAGCATTTAATGATTACAAAGCTAAATACGATGCTGCTACTGATAAATCAACTGTGACATCATATGATGCTATCAAACCAGTACTTGAAGCATATGAAAATATGTATGCTACTGGTGCTGCTAACATTCGTAAACAATTGTTAGCTAACCAATCAAGCTCTACAGAAGCTGGTGTAGCGTTCTTTGAATCCGCTGTTATCTCTGGTGGTGACAATACATCTGATAATGGTACTACTGATAATAATAAAGTTGAACAAAAAGATGTTCGTACTCGTTGGGTAGATGAGTCAGGTAAAGAACTTTCACCTGATGAAGTTGGTAAAAACTTCAAAGACCGTAACGCAATCAAAAAAGAAAACGAAGAAAATCAAGGATACAATGAAGACGTCAAATCAATAATTACAGATGGATACGAGGCATCGCCTAAAACTAAGGGCGGCAAACAGCTCCTTAACCACCTTAAAGAACTTAACGTACGCTTGAATAAAAATGCCGATTTTAATGGCCAGCAGATTATTAAAGTCAAGCTCTACCGCGAGCAAAACGGCGTCTGCCTGTATTCTGGAAAGTCAATTGACTTTGAAACCATGCTACGCGATGACAACGCCTATCAGGTTGATCATATCGTACCGTTTTCACGCTCCAATAATGACGGGATTACTAACAAAGTTTTGGTATTAACAGAGGAGAATCAAAAGAAAGCCAACAGGACGCCGTTTGAATATTTTGGTGCCGACGAACAACGATGGGAGAAATTCGTAGCACTTGTTGAAACAACGTATAAGACACGTGATGTCAAAACATCTGACAAAGCTACGAATGCTATTAACTACAAATACAACGGCTACGCCATGAAAAAGAAACAAAATCTATTGCTTCAAGATTACAAAAACGACAGTTGGAATGTGCGTGCGCTGAATGACACTCGATACATCACTCGATTTATCCAAAATTATTTGCGCC
>QWCW01000446.1_pt1 | contig 14141 bp, 29 predicted proteins | sample 1972691 | NCBI WGS metagenome assembly QWCW01 (sample SAMN09866698, study PRJNA288562) | Human oral metagenome isolate pre2_saliva, whole genome shotgun sequencing... | reverse complement strand
GGGTTCGACTCCCACCGGCTCCATATATACTTTCTAAAGTTTTCTAAAAGTTTCTAAAACGTTGTAAAAACAACGTTTTTTGTTTTATACTTTCTATTCTTTTTTGAACCTTTTTGGAACCAACAGACCCAAAAACAGACCCTTTTTTATCCAAAGGGTCTGTTTTTATGTTATTTGTTTAAAAATCAATATAGTTTGCGAACTTTTCGCCAATATCATCCTTAGCCTCTTTAGTGATGTGCGTATAGATGTTCATGGTTGTTTTTAAATCTGAGTGTCCAAGTCTATACTGGACCTGTTTGAGTGTCATTCCAGCTTCGAAGCATAGGCTGGCATGTGTATGTCGAAAGCCGTGGATCCTAATCGGACGCATGTCCGAATCTTTGACAATTTGTTGAAGCCATTTCCGTGGTAGTGTTCCTGGTATTGGTTTCCCAAATTCATTTTCAAAGATAAAAGTAGCAGTAGGATTCATTTCTCTCCACTCTGTGAGTAGGTCACTTGTCTTTTTGTCCAAGCTGATCAATCGGTTGCTACTTTTGTTTTTTGTAGGACCGACAGATTCCCCGTCAAATCCTCTCGTAATGGCTTTGTTTATGCTCAGAGTGTTATTGGTCCAGTCTTCCCATTTGAGGGCTAAAACCTCCCCTTTTCGAGCCCCTGTGAAGGCTAGAAGACGAAAGAAGACTTTCTTTCTCAGTTCATCTGTTTGGTCTACTAACTTAAGGAAAGATTTCAATTCCTCCTTGTCGTAAAAATCGCTATCTGTATCTGCTTGCTTTCTGACAAGCGTCGTTACACTTTCAACCGGATTGGTTGAGATGTAGCCATGTCTGATAGCGTACTTACATATGTTATTCATCAAGCCTTTCATTTTACGTCCGTAAACAAGTTTTTTGGACCAGGCATTGACTTGTTCCTGAAGCTGAAGAGGAGTGAGAGCAGAAATCTTCTGATCTCCTAAAGTCGGATAGATATGATTTTTTATATTTCGTTCGGTCTTGATGTAGGTGCTATCCTGTACTGTGTCAGAATATTCCTTGAGCCATTTTTCAGCGACTTCCTCGACAGTGATTTCCTCGACAGTGATTTCCTCGCTATTTTTAAGGTCAGTTTGAAGTTGGAGAAGTGCTGCTCTTGCCTTGGCTTTTGTCTGGAAGCCCTGACGCTTTACATACTTGTCCTTTCCATTTTCTTTACCGACATAGATCCTGAATTTATAGGCAGTGTCGCCATTTTTCTTTTTATATGATTTTATTTCCATTGCGTTTTACCTCATTTCTTGTTAAAATGGGTATAAGAAAAAGACCTTTTTAATGGCTTTTCTTATCCTACTCCCAAACGCTTACATCACCCATTATTTGAGCGTTTGGGGTTCTTCTTTATATTTCTTTATGTTATAATCGTTTCAGAAGGAGGTAAAATAAATGAAACTTAACGTTTATGCCCATCTCTCTGTTTTATTGAAGATTTCGGCGATAGTATTTATTTTTATCTATCTTCTTTTTTATACGATTATTAGTTATTTTTGGATTTTAATCACAAGTTTTTTATTATCAGAGCTATTTATTCGTCTGTTTCTTCAAATTCGAGTTGTTCAAACTGATCATCAGCGCTATTAATGATTTTTCTAGCTTTCTCAGGGGCTTCCAAATCTAAATCTAGGATAGATTTTATCATTTCTTCAGAGGCACCTGCTTTGACCAACTTCTCAAAAGCTTCTGCATTTTTATAAGATGCAGTGGCTTTTTTTATTGCTTCATCTCCATCACTGTTTAATGTTGCACTAGCTTTACCATTTTTTAAGTCGAGTTCAATTTTACCACCATTTCTTTTTACAGCACGATCAAACCTATACCCAGCAAGTAAGAGTGTCAAGAAAGTAAGCAGTGGAATAAGAACTTCTGGATCTCCTAAGAATTCAATTGGTCCTTTAGACTGAACATTAGTTCTTAGTGTTATTTTATTGTTTGTTCCATTTTCTCTTTGAAGAAGCTGAGCCATATTGAGTGTTGTATATAAAAATGTTGAGTAAGCAAAAGCATCGATGTTCATCTCTTCTTGGACTTTAAAGGTCATACTCATCTCATTATCATCAATATAAGCATCATAAAGCCCTCTGTTAATGTATTTTTTATACTGATTTGCATCAGAAACAGTGTGGCCAGCATATACTAATTTATATAATTGAGGATCAATATCTTTATTTTTGATTTCACCTAACCAACTAACTTTGATTCGTTTATTGTATGGACATACGTTAGTAGCATCTAATATATTACTTTCTTTTTCAGTATATGGTTCGCTTATAACTTCTCCAACTAATAAATTATTAGGTGCTTGCGAGGGGACGATAACGATATCACCAAGTTTGATTTTATAAGCAAATCTCATCATTTGATTATAGGCCGATCCTGGTTTTTCCATTTTTATATCAGATTCTCTAAGTTTTGCTTTTACAGAGGTCTCATCAAGTTTTTCTAAATCTTGTAAGGTAATAAAATTCCAACCTATAGCAATGTATCCACCAATTAGGAAACTACGATAGTACTCCCCACGGTTCGCTCTAATAAACCAATAATCTTTGGAGCTGTCAATTTTAGGAAGCTTTGAAAACATCCTTTTACACATATTATTTAACAATAAAACATCATCATTTAATTCTGAATTCATATATAATTTTCCTTGTAGTTTTAAAACTAAATAATTTTCTCAAACACCATTGTAGCCTGGATGCGATCTCCTCCACCTAGGCCCTTGCTGCCCCCGTTAGCTGTGCTAATGGTATGGAGTCGGTATCCTTTGGCAACTTGTTTGTTAATCACATCTTCAAGTTCAGTGAGGTTTCCAGATCCAGTACCAAATAACTTTTCTTTAAGTGTTACTTGAAGCACAACATAGTTCAATCCAGTTGCTCCTGAAGCTCCAGAAAAAGAACTTTCTTGTTTAACATTATCAAAAAATCCCATAATAATTCCTTTTCTATTTTAAGCAATTTCTCGTAATTCTCTCTCGAATTGCTGAAGTGTTATGCTTGCCCAATCATAATCATTTTTGTATGCTTGAACAATACTTAATGCGTAATATTCTTCGCAATGACAATTATAAATTAGAAAATTCATGAGACGGTTATGCAAAGCAGGCTTTGACATTTGGCTAGCCTCTATAAGTTGTTCAAAAGTGGTTCCAATATTAATATAATTTAGTAACTTTTGATCATTCAGAAATAAAATTGAGGCAATTATGTTCGCTTCATCTTCCAAAGGAGCAATTTCTTCTGGGTACGAGTCGCTGTAATTAGAAGATGTCTTAGAAACCAGGACTTTATCGTATACAGAACTCATAAGATGGAAGTAAATATGAACAAGTTCGTGAAGAATAGTAAACATTACCCGACTTTTCACTACGTCTTGATTAATATACACAATAAATCGTTGCGTTTCAAAATCAGGAATTGTCATGCCAGAGCATACATTACAGAAACTGGAATCAACTAAAGAAAGAGTGCTTTTTGAAGTCAATCGATATTTAATTGTTTGTTTTTTATCAGGAAACCATTTGTACATTAAATCGGATTCGAAATAAACAAATCGAATATTAAAGTTAGCTTCAAAAAATTCTATAATTAAATCAAATGTTAGCTGTGAGACATGAACTTTACAGTATTCAGATACGTCTAAAAGAAGTCGAGTAGCATTTGTGTGATATTGTAAGTAAGTTTCTTTTGAGGGTCTTGTATAATGTTTCAAATAGTCACCTACTTCCAAAGAGAATCGTCTTTGACGAGATCACGGGCAGTTTTCATCATTCTAGAGAGTGCTTTGTTGAAGCGCTCTTTTTCGTCGTCCGACATATCTTCAGTTTCTTTGCGAAACATGACGAGTGTTTGCTCTTCTATAGGATCGGTATCTACAATTGAGGCATCCGATGCAATCCGTGGATTATCTGTGCGTCCCAAGAGGTAGTCGGTGGACACGTTGAAATAGTCAGCAATCTCTTGCAACCTTTCAGCATTTGGCTTTTTGTTTTTCATGCTATAGATTGTATTTCTACTATATCCAAGTGTTTCTTCAAGTGAATTAATAGAAATTCCACGCATTTGGCAAAGTTCTTTTATTTTTTCGAATAAAGAAAACATTGATTTATCAACCTTTCTAAGGCATGACAAAAAATATTTAAACTTTTGTTTGAAAAGTGTTGACAAAACGCAAACTATAGTTTAAAATATTATTCGTAAGCTAAGGAGTTAGCGAATAGCACTACTAAAAAAATAAAACCTAAAAAAACTGATTGGCGTCCGTTTTGTCTAGGTAAATCTTACCTTTTTAGTAGGTCTTTTCTCTATGCTTAAATTCTAATCTATAGATTGTTTTTTGTCAAGAAATTCGCTAACTTTTTAAAAAAAATTTTAAAAGGAGGTCATAAGATGAGTGATTTATCAAAAAAATCACTACCAATCCAAGATTTAGAAATCAAGATTAGTAGTGATTCTGGTATTCCACATGTTATTTTGAATGGTATCGATTTCCAAGCTGAAGATATCGGCCTTAAATCTATCAAAATTATATGGGGAACCAATGGAGAGAAAAACCCAGGAACTCTCATTCAAATTGACTATATAGATGCTCGTGAACAGATACACGAAGCAACTGTCAAGCAATCATTTCAAAATACGTTACTTAAATAACTCTGGGTTTGTGGTGAGGTTAGTAATGATTTGAGAAGCTGTTTGAGATAGGAAGTTTAGTGAAAAGACACCTACTTTTTCAGCGACACTCTTGGTTTCTCTCCAAACTTTAGGACTCCTAATAGAATCAAGAAACTGATGTCCTTCGTAAGTCATGCCATGAACAAAAGCAACATACAACGAATTTGAACCGTCAAACTTCGGAGTCCAATCTATAAAACCAGCTTCTGATAGTAACTTACAGTGATAAACAATAGTATTTATCTCATATTTATTAGCCCTGTTAAACTTCGAGTTACTAGAGAAAATAAACGGTTCAGGATATTGATGTAGTTCTTCAATGTCTAGCAAAATATTTCTTACTAATTCTGGTTCAAATTTCATGGTACACCTCAGAGTTTTATTTACATTATATCAAAAATAGAAAGGAAAAAATATGAGCCAACAACATCAAAAATGGATTCAATTGGTCAAAGAGAAATTGAGTTCAGAAGGAATGACACAAACACATCTCGCTCGTGCTTGCGGAGTGAAGAAGCCAACTATTTCAGAATTGCTGAAATACGGGAAGGGCAGTGACAGACTCAAAAACCGAGTCTGCGATGTCTTGGGTATCGACGAGACTTGGGTTGATTTAGGAGAGTAGGAGGAACGAGTAACATGACAATATATGTTGGTAAAGATGGTAAAGATTCAGTAGCCCTCGATAGATTAGTTAAAGTAACAATAAATCTATCAGATGGAAATTCAATCCAAATCAGTAACCCTAAAGATCGAATAGATGAATTATTAAAATTCATCGAGGATCCTAAAAACAGTTTTTTGCATATAGGTCCGACAATAATCAATACTAACCAAATAGTATCTATGGAATGTTCTGACGGTTTTTATGCAATGAGAGGCCACATTAAATAATCGTTAGTTAACTCAAAGGAGAAACATGAACGAAATCACTTTATCAAACAATCTATCTCAGATAGAACTGGAAATCAGCCATCACAAGCAAATAGCTGGCCAGTCGATTTGGGAAATCGGCAGACGCTTGAACCATGTGAAAGAAAATGATTTGGCACATGGTCAGTTCTTGGAATGGCTGACAAAGATGAACATTGAGCGAACAGAAGCTCATAGAATGATGAAAGTTGCAGAGGAACTTCCAAATGTTGCAACGTTGCAACATTTAGGAACTACAGCACTTCATCTGATTGCAACTCTTCCAGAAGAAGAGAGGAAGGAGCAGATTCAACGCATCGAAGATGGCGACAATCCGACGGTACGAGAACTACAGGAAGTCAAAAAGAAACTCAACCTCAGCAAGCTTGCAAACAAGCGTCTACGGGCTGAGAACGAGAAAATCAAGTCTTCCAAGATCGAAGTTAAGGAAAAGATCAAGGAAGTCATCCCGGACGATTACAAAGCCACACAGGACCTAAACAAGCAATTGCTAGAAAAGAATAAGGAACTATCCAAAACCGTTAAGGCAATGGAAGAACGCTCCGAATTCATCGAAAAGCAACTTGCTGACACACTGGCCCAGCGTGAAGAGGTCGATAAGAAATCTTCTCAGTACGATGAATTGACACGAGCGATTGAAGAATCGCAAGGGCAACTTAATAGCGTGCAGAAGCAAATCTCAGCCTACAAGAATATCACAAGCCTACTTCAAAAGGGAAATGATTTCTTAGCAAGTATGGGTGGTCTGATCTATGCAGATGAGGAAAAAGTCCTCAAAGCGGATGGAATCATCAAGGATGAATTTGACAGCTTTATCAGTCGGGGGCTTCGATTTTTCAACGACCTGAACGACATCCGCAAAGAAAGCAACATTTTAGAAGGAGAATTTGAATAATGAATGAAGTTACTATTCAACCTACCGAATTAGTGGTAGAAGATGCAATGATCCATGCGCTCCAGGAATTAAAAAAGCTGAAAGAAGGGCAGTCCATCTTATCAGCCGATGTTGATTATCTGAAGAATGAGCAGCCAGTCAACCCTTCAGTCTGTCTGGCATTGGAAAAATTGCGTAAGAAGAAGGTCGTAGCCTTGCTCGGTGGCAAAGACAGCCAAGCATACCGTGACCGACATTTTGCACAGTCAGTCTTCTCTCAGGCTGCTAAAGACTTCAAGGACTACTTCCGTATTCCACGCTATGACTTATTAAAGCGCAAGGACGAGGAAAAAGCTTTCGATTATTGGGATAGTTGGGAGCCATCAGCAAACACCAAGCTAGAAATCAAAGCCCGTAACGGACAGATGAGTTTAGTCGGGTAAGGAGGCTCACATGGTTCTAGAATTATTTGGAACTGAATTTAAAGATAAACTCTTTGAAGAGCTGGTTTCACTCAACATCAAAGCTATGGAAGAAGCTAAGCGCAGATCAAGCAGACACATTACATGGGTGCCGATCAAACAGCTACAGGAAGCAACCGGATGGGGTAGAACTAAACTAGAAGAGTGGAGAGACCAGGGAAAATTTCAATTCCAACAGTCCGGAAAGGGCGGGAAGTATCTCTACAATTTGGAAGATGTTCTCAGGTTCTGTCGGACTTTACAAAAATAAAAAGCACCTTATGGAAAGGCGCTTTGAAAGAACTACAACTTAATTGTATCACGAATTGAACAAAAAGGAAATACAACATGTATAACGACATTATTGCAGGGCTAACGATCGCAGGGACATTTTTCACAGCTGGCTACATCGGAGCAGTTTGGGACTTTAAAAAGGCCCAACGGAAGAAATTAACCGAACAGAAAATCAAAGCTGTCACAGACGCGCTAGATGAGGGAGTGCTGGAAGTTAAGCTAGAGGGTGTGAATGAATATCTGACGACATTGGCAGAAGCGCGCAAACACTCATATTCTGATAACGATTGGAGTAGGGACGTTTATTAGGAAGTGCACTCAGATTCTGTCAGGCTTTACAAAAACAAAAAGCGCCTTTGAGAAAGGCGCCTTGAAAGAACTATATATTAATTATAACACAGGAGAATTAAAAGTGGCTAGAGGGAAATACAAAAATAGAAAAGCAAAAAGAGACCCTATTACTAAGAAATTACATGACATTGTAGAAACTTGCTACCCTAATAAAGCAGATGAATATAAACAGTCAATCGTGAACTATAAAAAAATATACAACGAAGATCCTTTTAATTTTGACAAATTTTTCAACAATGATCCTATTTATTATTTTTACATTAAATTATTCATGGCACTGTTTATTAATGATCTAAAAGCGTTAAGAAGTATTGAAAAAATCAGTGCAGAAGACTTAGATGCGAGATTAAATCAAAAAAGAGGATACCCTTATGCATCACTAAGAAACGCATTTAACTCACCAACTCAAAAAAACGTTAGGATCGCTTGCGGAATTTGTCAGTTAATTGCTGAATACTCTCATGGAAAGAAAATAAAAAACATTCCTATAAACAACGAGTTCATTGATCTTAATAGCATTATCAACGATAGCTTTAAATATGCTGGTCTAAAACCTCCTTTCGATTATTCTGAGTTTGAGGTTAGGTTAGCTAAACCACAAGATGAAGATTCGGAATCAGATGGTTTTGTTGATAATGCAGATGAAAATTCAGAAGAAGACGATGATTTTGTTGATAATGCAGCCGAAAATTTAGAAGAGGACGACAAGCAAAAAACAATAACAAACCTGGATGATTTGTTATTTATTAAGCGGAAGGCTCAACAAATTTATAATGCAAAATCAATTGATGAAATTATCCGCCTTGCAAACCAAGTTTTAAAACTTTCTGAGTTTCTAAAAGAAAATGCCTAAAAAGGAGAAACAATGAATCCTATTATGAAATTAGTGAGAATGATGGATTGGCAAGATGCTCATCGACCTTTTAAAGCAGAAGAAAAAGCTGAATTGATGGAACTGCCAGATAACGAATTCGAAGACAGACTTCGTCAGATGTCTCGAGATTTTAATAATGATGGAGTGATTAGAGTATGAGTTTCCCAAAACAAGTTTATGCTCTTTACAAGGGCGACACTTATGTGACTTCGGGTACAGCAGATGAAATCGCTGAAGAGCTGGGGATCGATCGTAAAACGGTTCTATTTTACAGCACCCCGGCATATAAGAAACGGATAAAGCATAAAGGTTATCAATTGATTAATCTGAAAGGGACTGACGATGACGAATAAAGTGGAAGGAATGATGACAGCATATGATTAATAATGTAGTGCTAGTTGGTCGCTTGACCAGAGACCCAGAATTAAGATACACGCAATCAAATACAGCAGTTGCAACGTTCAACATGGCCGTCAACCGAAATTTCAAGGCACAAAATGGTGAGTACGAAGCAGACTTCATCAATTGTGTGATGTGGAGACAATCTGCAGAAAATCTGTCGAATTGGGCTAAAAAAGGAATGTTACTAGCTATAGTTGGACGAATCCAAACCAGAAATTATGAAGGCAACGATGGAAAACGCGTCTATATTACAGAGGTAGTTGCTGAAAGTTTTCGATTGCTTGAGAGTCGAGAAAAACATAATCAAGCCAGCATTGATCAACAGATGCCTCCTGGTTACGAGATCAACGAAGATAATTTACCATTTTAGGAGGTGATGAAATGGCTCAAAGACGAATGTTCAGTAAGAAAATAACTGATACAGACCATTTTCTTGAAATGCCTCTATCTACGCAAGCTCTCTACTTCCATTTGAATATGGGAGCAGATGACGAAGGATTTATCGACCGTGCGAGAACAATTCAACGAACCATTGGTGCCAGCGAAGATGATATGAAAATCCTTATTGCAAAAGGCTTTCTAATCCCATTCGATACTGGAGTTGTTGTAATTCGGCATTGGCGAATCCATAACTACATCCAATCCGACCGTTTCCAATCGACAATTTATCAGGATGAAAAGGCTAGATTAGAGTATGATCAATCAAAAGTAGCGAATCTTAATAATGAGAAAAAATGTATACAAAATGTATCCATTTCGGAGCCACAGGTTAGGTTAGGAGAGGATAGGTTAGATAAGGTTAGATTAAATACCTATAGTGCTGATTCGAATGAATCACACGATGATGCTATCCCTTATAAAGAAATCGTTGAGCATCTAAACAATACCTGTGGAAAAGGTTACACCTACACAGGTAAATCCACTCGCAAATTGATTCGTGCTAGATGGAATGACGGTTTCAGATTGGAAGATTTTAAAAAGGTTATCGATACTAAGAGCCGGGACTGGTTGAAAAATAAAGATATGAATAAATATCTGAGACCAGAGACCTTGTTTGGGACTAAGTTTGAAACATATTTAAACGAAGGTCCTCGCTCTAATCGAACTAGTAGCAATGACATAGGAGTTTAACATGATTACATTAGCAGATGTCATCGAAGCGTTTGAAAAGGATTTTTACCCTCTCAGTGATTCGATGAAAGAACGTATGTTATCCCATTCTGATCCAAAGGCTGTACTTGGGAAGCTGGCACATCTCATGGATTGTGCGAGGTGTTGATATGAATCAAGATGATGTAGTTATTTTTGGTCGATGGGCCATGGTAAAAATTGACAAAGTTTGCCAAAAACATGGCGAACAGATGTATGCTGTAGGACCGAATCAAGTTGAGGTTTGTCAAGCATGCGGGAAAGAAGAAATAGAAAAAGAACAAAAAGAGCTTCAGGACACTTACTGGAAGCAAGAAGATGAACGTCGCGAAAAGAAGAGATTGGATGTATTATTCAACTCTTCTATCGTTAACGCTGAACTCAAAAATGCCACACTAGGCAATTACGAGGTTACAACTGTTAAGCAGAAAGAAATGCTAACTGCTGCTAAACGAATTGTCGATGAGTATGTTGATGGAGCTACTAATAATGTTCTTTTTTTAGGTCCTGCTGGTGTGGGAAAAAGTCATTTAGCATACGGCATTATCAAATCTGTATCAGATCGAACGAAGAAGCACGCAATGTTTATCAAGTTGCCAGAATTGTTGGCACGGATTCGAAACGATTTTGGGAACGAAGCTAACACTGAACAGAAATGGATAGCAAGGCTGTCAAAAATACCATTTTTAGTTTTGGATGATTTAGGCCAAGAAAAAATCTCAGATTGGTCTAAAAGCATTCTGTTCTCAATTCTTGACAACAGAAATTGCACGATCATTACCAGTAATCTAGCAAGTAGCGCCGATATTGAGTCGGTCTATAATCAAGCAATCATGGATCGGGCGTGCAAAGGTGTTGACAAAGATCACGGTTTTAAATTCGATGGAATGAATAGCATGAGAAGAAAGCACTATTGAGGTGGAAGAATGAATAAGCAAGAATTTATTGAACGGATGAAATCCTTGAAAAATATTTTTGGTAATAAATGTGAATATGTCAAAATAGACGCAGTAATAGAACTTGCTTCTGAACTAGACGAACCGCAGAAAGTCCAAGTACCGCAGTTTGTAGCGGACTATATAGAATTTAAAAAGGAATATGATTTTCATGTTTATGGAGCGATGAGAGTGATTGAAGATCATTGCGATAAGAGAGTATCTGAGTGGTTTTATGAAAAGAATGTCGAAACATTCGCTCGAGCATGGCTTGACGGCTACGAGGTCGAGAAAGAACCGAAGTATACAGTTAAGGTTAAAGCTACTAAACAGTATTTAAGTAATGATGAAATAGGGATTCATTTTGATCCAAGTTTTAGATCTAATTTTACAAAATCTGATCTTGAAAAATTAGGTTTAGATTGGGTGTTCGATTGTGAAGGTATGGAAGTTGAGAAGGTGGGGAAATGAATAAACAAGAGTTGTTTGAGAGAATTTCTCATTTACCTTCAGATTGTAGCGGTCCATTACCAATGATTAATAAATTAGCAGTGTTGGAATTTATTAAGTTGCTAGACGAACCACAGAAACCAGTAGTAAAGCAGTTTGTTGCGGATTGGTACGAAGATAATAAAGATATGCTTGAGACAAATTTGTTTGAATGCATTTATGGAATTTATAAAAAACGTGGTCAAAACATATTCACAACATTTGAAGAGTGGTTAGTCGATGAACATACCACTCCGTTTCAAACCATCGTCAATATGCACCAGTTCGGCTACACAGTCGAAAAAGAGAAGCGCTATCGAGTGAAAGCAAAAGGAGTGTGCTTTAATAGCTGTCTAATTTTTGAAAAGATAAACAAAACGTGGCTTTTCTCTTCGATCTATGAAACAGATCATCAAAGAGGAAGCCACACCCGCAAACAGCTTGAAGAAGCTGGGTTTGGTGATGTGTTTAACAGCCCACTGTTTGAAGTTGAGGAGGTGGAAGAGTGAAAGTTGAAGAGTTAATTGAGAAGTATAGTTTTATGGATGATAATTTTACTGACAAAGTTTATTTATCTAATTTGGTTAATGATCTTAAAGAAATTAGGGAACAACAGGAAGTGGAAATTCCACAGTTCATAGCAGATTTTATCACAGAACAGAAAAAGCTAGGGCATACACTGTCCTACTCAATAGATGCATGCATGTCTGATAGAGTAGCAGAATGGTATTGGGATAATTCCGAACTCTTTGCCCGCGCTTGGTTGGATGGTTACACAGTCGAGAAAGAGAAGCAGTACACGGTAAAGATTAAAGGGAATTTAGGTCAATATCTGGGCAAGTATTACCTAAACAACAAAGAACTTACACCACAGTTTATAAGAACTCAAAAAAATGATCCTTCCTTTTTTACTAAAGCAGAATTAGAAGAAGCTGGTTTTGGATGGGTGTTTGATTGTGAAGGAATTGAAGTTGAGGAGGTGAAGGGATAATGCCAAATTGGGCCGAAGGATCTCTTAAATTAAGAGGAAAAAAAGACAATATTGCACAAGCATTGAAATACATGTTTTGTACTGCTGATAATGTGGAAATTGAAGAAGATCTTGAAATTGGATGGTTTGAATTAACAACCACAGCACCATATTTTTATATCAATGGCACAAGAAGAGCCTTTATTCAAAATAATAAATTGAATTTTTGGCTTGATGATGATTATTTGGTTATTGAGATAAATGACTTTAATCAAGCCTGGGCAGTAGAACCAAATAATTATCAAGAAATTTCAAGCAAGTTTGATGTTGATATTAAAATTTTTACGTTTGAATGTGGCATGGAATTCACACAGGAAATTGAAATTTCCAAAGGTGAAATTATCAAAAATGTTTGTTATGAATATGATGATTATCAATGGGAAGTTCCATTCAGCAATTTAGGAGGTTGAGGGATGAAACGGCCTGAACGATACCAATCTAGATACTTCATACCTGAACTTATTGAAGATGAAGATATTATCTTTAGTAAAGAAAGTGATTATCACAAGCAGAGAAAAAAAGAAAAGAAGAACCCTATCTTCAAACGGAATAATTCAAAAAAAGTAAGGAGGTAACGGAATGACACGACCAAACAGATACCCATATACTAAAAGTCAGTGGGAAGAGACAACGACGGCGGTTTATTCGTATAACAACGGAGAATATGAACTGTTTAGAGGTCTTGAAAACAAATTCACAGGAGAAAGAGTAGAGGTGAAACAATGGAAGAAGTTATCATGGCATCCTTGCCAAATAAAGAATTAAATCGTTTGATTAAAATTGAAATTGCTGTTGAGAATTTAATTGAGAATGGAGTTCTTGACGAAGGTGTATTTAACCAGTATTTGAAGGAAGCGTAGATTGAGGAGGTGGAAAGATGAACGAGCAGTTTGTTTCAGAGCTAAAGAAATTATTGAATTGTTTTCCTGAGTCATATATAAATCGCAACCTTGAAGTAATTCTTATACCTAAAACAAACACATACTTTTCTCTCGTCGGTTGTGGGACAAAGAGAGACATAATCGCAAAAGTTTTGATGTGGTGTACTAGGGATATAGCTAAAGTCAGACCATATCAGCAACAAAAAAGGAATATCGCCTTCTACGTAGACAATTGCATACGTTTGGAAAAATATTTAGGCGTAGTTGTTAATGTGGATGTAGTTTATCATTGTCTGGGGAATGGTATTAACAAAGAATTGACAGACAAGTTTATTGACAGTGGGTTCAACATGGAAATCCTATATTCAGAAATAAAGGAAGTAGTGTAATGGAATGGAATAAGTTAACAACAAGGAATATTGCTGAAGATGAAAAGGAATTTTTTCATAATGCTATTGAGTACATTTGGGAAGGTAAAACTCCAGAAATTGATGAAGAAGTCCTTGTCTATAATCCAGAGACTCAAAATATATACACCGATACCTGGATTGATTATGGAGAAGGAATTGGTTTTGAGAACACTGATGAAGACGTAGTTTTCTGGATGAGCTACCCTCAACCACCAAGTGGCGAAATGATAAAAAATGAGAAAATGCCCAAGATAGACGATTTTGTGTTTGCATTACAAGTAGGAAAACTTGTAGTAGATACAGCAAAAGCAATTATCGTAGACGATAATCTTTTGGGCAGCAATGGAAAG
>QWCW01000861.1_pt1 | contig 14162 bp, 11 predicted proteins | sample 1972691 | NCBI WGS metagenome assembly QWCW01 (sample SAMN09866698, study PRJNA288562) | Human oral metagenome isolate pre2_saliva, whole genome shotgun sequencing... | reverse complement strand
TAAGTGACACCTCTTCACAAACAGGTTATTGTTTTCAGCTATTACTTAACCGAGGACAAATTTAAGTAATTTAGATTAAATATACAAGCTAAAGAAAAACTTTTCTTTCTATCATAAACAAAAAAATTACATTTTAAACAAATATAACATTTACAAATAAACCAAGAAAAGCGAGTAAACCTATATTAGTTCATCTATCCACAAATACATCAGGGATTCTTTAACATGTTAAAACTATCACAAAACTTTATACATTCTTCCCTAAGTTCATAAACGAAGTCAAATAATCCCTAAGTTCATAAACAAAGTCAAATAAACCGAGAAACTTCCATAAACAATAATCGGATTAAAGTCTATTGACTCTAACCCGATTCTTTTTTATATTCTCTCAATTATTCTTTCTTAACTACATGCGAATCGCGCAAGAATAAGTCTGTTTCTGATTTATGCCAAACAGTTTACACGACCTATATTGTATTCACGGATGACATTTGTCATATAATGAAACATCTTACGCATAAGACTCATATTCTTTACTTTCTCTTTCATAACGTTTCCTTTCTTCTATTGAGTTATACAATCTTTTACCTATGCTCCTTGCCGTTTGTGTTGTTTTGTGCTTGCAAAGTTAGTACACTTTCCAAAATCTCACAAAGGAAACTTACACTTTCACTTTGTTTTTCTATTAAATTTTGACCTGCGTCAATAAGATTGACTCGTATCAATCCCGCTATTTGACATATATCAACCCATGCGTGCCTTTATATCAACATCCTCTAAACGAATATATTATAATAAAAAAGAAGACGGAAAGACAAGTATCACATTTTCTTTTCTTACCTTTGCACTATGAACACAAACGAAAATCATAGCTTTCGATTACCTGCTGAGTGGGAACCACAAAGCGGAGTTATACTGATATGGCCACACGAAGATACAGATTGGCATCCGTATCTTGAGGAGATTACTGAGGTTTATCTCCAGTTGGCAGATGCTATTACCCGATACGAGGCATTGCTTATTACAGCACGTGATTCAGAAATGGTAAGTTCCCTACTAAAAGAAAGGCTAACAGAGGAACAGATAAAACGTGTGACGCTCTTTACTTGTGACAATAATGACACTTGGGCACGTGATGTTGCACCCATTTCTCTTATATCAAACAAAGCATCAGAGGGTGGCTCCCAGCCCCTTCATCTACTTGACTTCTGTTTCAATGGATGGGGCGAGAAGTTTGCAGCAGAAAAGGATAATAGAATCAATCGTCAACTTTACGAAACTGGACTCTTACAAGGAGTATTAGAAAACCACAAAGATTTTGTACTGGAGGGTGGCTCGATAGAGAGTGACGGCAGGCGTACACTCTTCACAACAACAAGTTGCCTAATGGCACCACACCGTAATCAGCCTCTCACACAGGAAGAAATAGACAAACGTCTGCGCCTACTCTTCCCAAATGTGGAACGCATAGTGTGGCTAGATCATGGTCAATTAGCAGGTGATGACACAGACGGACATATTGACACCATCGTGCGCATCGCTCCCAACGACACCTTATTATATATAGGATGTGACGATGAAAAGGATGAACATTACGAAGACTTCCAACTTTTAGAAGGACAATTAAAGCAACTCCGCACACTCGAAGACAGACCTTACCGCCTACTTCGTTTGCCGATGCCCGATGCTATCTATGATGATGGTGAGCGTTTACCTGCAACTCATGCCAACTTCCTTATTATCAACGGAGCTGTACTTGTACCAACCTACAACCAGCCAGAAAAGGATAAAGCTGCATTGAACACAATCCAAGAGGCTTTCCCTGACCGCAAGGTTATCGGTATTGACAGCCGTACTATTATCAGACAGCATGGTTCAATTCACTGTCTTACAATGCAGCTACCTCAGAACGGATAAACCAATTATCTTTTTCAATCTGACAATGGTTGCTTTATAATAACAAGACACAGAAATAATAAACATAAACAAGGCAAACACCTTTTATTATGAGAGAACTGAAAATTGGTTTTCTGCAGCAACATAATGTTGCAGATATAAAAAACAACATAGAGCGATTGGCTGAGGGTATTACAGACTTGGCACAACGCGGTGCTGAACTTGTCATTCTACAGGAACTGCACAACTCACTTTACTTCTGTCAAACTGAGGACGTAAATAAGTTTGACTTAGCTGAGACAATACCGGGTCCATCTACAGGTTTCTATGGCGAATTGGCAAACGAGCTAGGCATTGTTATCGTGACATCCCTCTTTGAAAAACGTGCACCTGGACTTTACCACAACACAGCCGTTGTTATTGAGAAAGATGGAAGTATTGCTGGTAAATATCGGAAGATGCATATTCCAGACGATCCAGCTTACTACGAGAAATTCTACTTCACACCAGGCGATCTTGGATTCCACCCAATTGATACAAGCGTGGGACGCTTTGGTGTACTTATATGCTGGGACCAGTGGTATCCTGAAGCAGCCCGTTTGATGGCTCTACAAGGCGCTGATATGCTCATCTATCCAACAGCGATTGGCTATGAAAGCAGTGACACAGACGAAGAAAAACAACGCCAGCGTGAAGCGTGGACTACCGTCATGCGTGGACATGCTGTTGCCAATGGTCTGCCTGTAATAGCAGTCAATCGTGTTGGTCATGAACCAGACCCAAGCGAACAAACGAATGGCATACAATTCTGGGGAAGTAGTTTCGTTGCTGGACCACAAGGCGAAATTCTCTATCGTGCTAGTGACGATAAGGAAGAAAGGGTTATTGTCAATATCGATCTCGACCACAGCGAGAATGTACGTCGTTGGTGGCCTTTCCTGCGCGACAGAAGAATTGACGAATACGGAAAGATAACAAAAAGGTTTATGGATTAAGACCTGCCCTCGCTCTTCAACAAGGAGTGAACTGCATGATACTCCTCTAGTTGTAGATAAGAGCCTATCTTATATAAAGCTAAAAAGAGCCATATCAAACGCCAACAGGGAGTTTTGATATGGCTCTTTTTCCGCACATGTGGTGCATACCATCCGCACCATTAGTGTTAAGCACCCGCACCACATGTGCTAAGCACCCGCACCACACGTGCGGAATATCAACACTCAACCCACACGATTCGTTATAGAGCCTTTTTTCTCCTTCCTTCTAACAGTTAAGAAGAGCAACACCGAACATCTGCACAACAATCTATCAAGAAGCAAAGAGGGAGAAGTTTGTAGAATTACACTTAAACACAAGGATTTTAGCAAGTGTAAGGAACATTACCTCGATATAAGAAAGTTTAATAAGAATATTTACAGTTCATTTGGAGTTATGCAAACTTTCCTGTATCTTTGCACCACATTAGGCTCCGTAGCTTAGCTGAATAGAGCGTCAGATTCCGGTTCTGAAGGTCTTGGGTTTGAATCCCAACGGAGTCACAAAAAGTGATGATTTCTTAATTACATTTAGATGAATGAGGTCAGAAAAATGTTCTGAAGGGCTTGGGTTTGAATCCAAACGGAGTCACAAAAAGTGATGATTCCTTAATTACATTTAGATGAATGAGGTCAGAAAAATGTTCTGAAGGGCTTGGGTTTGAATCCCAACGGAGTCACAAAAAGTGATGATTCCTTAATTACATTTAGATAAATGAATTCAGAAAACATTCTGAAGGATTAGAAAAAGGAAAGGGGTCACAGATTGTAATAAAGGATGTATGGTTATTTACTGTTCATCCTTTTTTTCTTCAACCGAGTTAACTTAAACATTGATTAATCTATCATAAAATTAAAATTATGCAGAAGAAAAACAAAATTGGACTACTACCACGCGTTATCATCGCAATACTGCTTGGATTGTTCCTTGGCTATTATCTACCAGACCCAGCAGTAAGAGCATTCCTAACTTTCAACAGTATCTTCAGTCAGTTCCTAGGCTTTATGATACCGCTGATTATCATTGGTCTAGTAACCCCTGCTATTGCAGGAATTGGGAAAGGGGCTGGTAAGTTATTGATCGTAACCGTAATCATAGCCTACGTTGATACTATCATTGCCGGTGGTTTATCATACGGAACTGGAACATGGCTCTTCCCATCTATGATTGCCTCTACTGGAGGAAGCATGCCACAAATAGATAAAGCAAGTGAGTTGGCACCTTATTTTACAATCAATATCCCCGCAATGATTGACGTAATGAGCAGTTTAGTATTCTCATTCATTGCTGGATTGAGCATTGCACACTATGGTTTGCGTACAATGGAGACGCTCTTTAATGAGCTCAAAATCATAATCGAGAAGGTTATCGAGAAAGCTATTATCCCACTCCTACCATTTTACATCTTTGGCGTCTTCCTCAGCATGACACATAACGGACAGGCAAGACTGGTACTTTTAGTATTCTCACAGATTATCATTGTTATCCTCGTGCTACACGTATTCATCCTCATCTATGAATTCTGTATCGCAGGGGCTATCGCTAAACGTAATCCTTTCAGACTGTTATGGAACATGCTACCTGCCTACCTAACAGCATTAGGAACTAGTTCGTCAGCAGCTACAATTCCTGTAACACTGAAGCAAACAGAGAAAAACAATGTAAGTACTGAAGTGGCAGGCTTCGTTATACCACTTTGCGCCACAATCCATCTAAGTGGTAGTGCAATGAAGATAACCGCTTGTGCTTTAACAATCTGTCTGCTGACAGGTCTGCCACACGACCCAGGACTCTTCATTTACTTTATTCTCATGCTTTCTATTATTATGGTAGCAGCTCCTGGTGTACCTGGTGGTGCAATTATGGCAGCCTTGGCACCCCTATCAAGTATCTTAGGATTTAACCAAGAGGAGCAGGCATTGATGATAGCATTATACATTGCAATGGATAGTTTTGGTACTGCTTGCAACGTAACTGGAGATGGTGCTATTGCCATTGTGATTAATAAGTTTTTTGGTAAGAAATAGCTAATTCATTTGAAAGTACTCCTTTGCTTGTCATCATAATAAGAAATCCTAAAAAGGGACCGCAAGGCCTCCATCATTAGGCATTATCAAAATTAAATAGTATCTTTGCAAATGACAGGCTACAACAAGTAGCACTGAACACACAAAAAGACATACAATAAAATATCCGTAAAATCATGGAAATAGTAGAAAGATTTATCAACTACACCAAGTTTGACACACAGTCAGCTGAAGACTCAGAGACAGTGCCAAGTACACCGAAGCAACTCATCTTTGCGAAATATCTCAAGGAGGAACTTGAACGTGAAGGACTGAAAGATGTTGAAATGGACGAGATGGGTTACATATATGCTACCCTCCCTGCTAACACTAAGAAGAAAATTCCAACGATCGGTTTCATTTCTCACTATGACACAGCACTCGATGCAAGTGGAGCAAATATCAAGGCACGTATTGTAGAGAATTACGATGGTGGTGACATACAGTTGAACCCTAACATGGTTAGTTCTCCACGAATGTTCCCAGAACTCTTAGAACACAAGGGAGAAGACCTCATCGTAACAGATGGAACAACCCTTTTGGGTGCTGATGATAAAGCTGGTATTGCAGAGATCGTACAAGCCATGTGCTTCCTCCGCGATCATGACGAGATTGAGCATGGTGACATTCGTATTGCCTTCAACCCAGACGAAGAGATTGGTATGGGTGCACATCATTTCGATGTAGAGAAGTTCGGTTGCGAATGGGGCTATACCATTGATGGTGGCGACCTCGGCGAGCTTGAATATGAAAATTTCAACGCTGCTGGTGCTAAAGTTTTTATCCATGGAGTAAGCGTTCATACGGGTTATGCCAAAGGTAAGATGATCAATGCGAGCCGTTTAGCATGTGAATTTAATAACATGATACCTGCCACAGAGATACCTGAAGAGACTGAAGGTTATCAAGGATTCTATCATCTCATCGGTATTGAAAGCCGTTGCGAAGAAGCAAAGCTCAGCTATATCATTCGTGACCATGACCATGAGCACTTCGAAGACCGCAAACGTTTCATGGAGGATTGTGTAAAACTGATGAATGAGAAGTACGGTGAAGGTACTGTTGAGTTGAAGATGAACGACCAATATTATAACATGAAGGAGAAAATTGATCCTAACATGCACGTCATTGAATTGGTTCTCCGTGCTATGCAACAGGCAAATGTAGCTCCAAAGGTACAGCCTATTCGCGGTGGTACTGATGGCGCACAACTCTCATTCAAAGGTCTTCCTTGCCCTAACATCTTTGCAGGTGGAGTAAATTTCCATGGACCTTATGAATTTGTTTCAGTTCAGGTTATGGAGAAGGCAATGCAGGTTATCATTAACATCTGCCGACTAACGGCTGAGTTTAATGATTGATCACAGAAAATCAATTAGTTAAAGATATCATACCGGAGTTAAACCAATACTTTTATGAACTATATATTTATGTTGGTTTAACTCCTTTTCTTTTAACTATAAGATTTTCATTTATAGCCCACCTCTCCCACAAACAACACCTACAAAATTACTCATAAAAGGTATTGGTTTAACTTCCAACTACACCCCACTAACTCCTCTAACTCCATAAAGTATTTATGTCAGAACTACCCGAATTGGTCAAAGACCTTGCGCTCATTCTTGTTGTAGCAGGATTTGTAACACTTATATTCAAGAAACTCAAGCAGCCATTGGTATTAGGATACATCGTGGCAGGATTCCTTGTGTCACCTCACATGCCCTATGTGATGAGCGTTGTCGATAAGTCAGACATACAGACATGGGCTGACATTGGTGTCATCTTCTTGCTCTTCTCACTGGGATTAGACTTCTCTATAAAGAAGATTCTCAAGATGGGCGCCTCTCCCATCATTGCTGCTTGTACCATCATCTTCTGTATGATGACATTAGGTGTCATCGTAGGACATAGCTTTGGATGGAAAGAAATGGACTGTATCTTCCTTGGAGGTATGGTCGCAATGAGTTCGACAACCATCATATACAAAGCCTTCTCAGATATGGGACTCACACAGCAAGGCTTCGCCTCTACCGTGATGAGTGTACTTATCTTGGAGGATATCCTTGCCATTGTGATGATGGTGATGCTCAGTACCGTAGCCAGTGGTAACAGTCCTGATGGTGTCCAGCTTCTCGGAAGCATCATGAAGATTGGGTTCTTCCTTGTTCTATGGTTCGTTGTTGGTCTCTTTGCCATTCCACTCTTCCTTCGTTCTGTTCGTAAATTACTTAACAACGAGACTCTGCTCATTGTAGCTTTGGGCTTCTGTTGTCTAATGGCCGTTATATCAACACAGGTCGGTTTTAGTGCAGCTTTCGGTGCCTTTGTTATGGGAAGTATCTTGGCTGAAACTGTCGAAGCTGATAAAATCATTCGTCTCGTTGACCCAGTAAAGAATCTTTTTGGCGCTATCTTCTTCGTATCTGTAGGTATGTTGGTAAATCCAAACGTTCTGATTAACTATGCAGTTCCTATCTTACTGCTTGTCATTACAATCCTTGTTGGACAGGCTTTGTTCGGAACCTTAGGTTATCTTCTCGGAGGGCAGACGCTTAAGAATGCTATGCGTTGTGGTTTCTCAATGGCCCAAGTAGGCGAGTTTGCATTTATTATTGCAACATTAGGGCGTTCGTTAGGTGTCATCAGCGAGTTTCTCTACCCTGTTGTCGTTGCTGTATCAGTTATCACAACCTTCCTTACTCCGTATATGATTCGTGCAGCAGAGCCTTGTTATAACTTCCTTGTTAAGCATCTGCCAAAGCGATGGGTACGCCGTCTTACTCATATACAAACGAATAGTACAGGAGAGAGTGCCACTGAAGATAATCTTTGGAAAGTCCTGATGAAGAAGATAATACTCAACACGCTTATTTATGGTATCCTCTCTTCAGCCGTCATTGCTATCATGTTCTCTGCAGCTCTTCCTATTTGTAGGAACTTATCCATTAAATGGACTGGCAGTCACTGGATTGGTAATGCTGTGTGTGGATTCCTTACAATCCTCTTCATCGCACCATTCCTACGTTCTATTGTAATGAAACAGAATCATTCAGAAGCGTTCAAAGCACTATGGACAGACCGTCGTATAAATCGTTTACCCCTCACTGCAACTATCCTTGCACGTGTCCTTATTGCACTCAGTTTCATCTTCTACGTATGCAACTATCTCACACGCTTTAAGAATGCGCTGATGATTGCCGTTGCTATAGGCTTGTTGATATTGATGCTTCTCTCTCGTTGGCTTAAAAAAAGAAGTATTACACTGGAACGTCTGTTTATTCAGAACCTTCAAAGCCGTGACATCGAAGCACAAAAACAAGGAAAGAAGAAACCACTATTTGCCAATCACCTGATTGATCGTGATATTCATATCGCCAACCTTGAACTGCCTGACGACTCGCTGTGGGCTGGTAAGACATTGTATAGTTTGAAACTCCGAAATCGCTTTGGTGTGCATATCAGTAGTATTCTTCGTGGCTCCAAGCATATCAATATTCCGAATGGAGGAACAATTCTCTTCCCTGGCGACAAGCTGCAAGCCATTGGTAATGATGAGCAGCTAACAAAACTTTCTAAGGCAATAAATGCTGAGTTACAGCCAGAGGTTACTAACATAGAGAAGCATGAGATGAAACTCCGCAGTTTCACCATCTCTAAAACAAGTCCTTTCATTGGAAAGACGCTCAAAGATAGTGGTATCCGCGACGAATACAACTGTATGGTTGTGGGTGTTGATGAAGGCCAGAAGAACCTAACACTCATCACTCCTTCCCGCTGCCTGCAGGCTGGTGACGTCCTATGGGTTGTAGGTGAAGAAAAAAACTTAGAACGTATCCTTGCATTAGGATAAAGCCCTTCAGGCTTATTAGCCCTCATTACTCGATTAAGTAATTGGACTAATAAGCCTAAATTTTATAGAGACAAAAACTGGATTAACGTTTTTTTTATTAACTTTGCAGTTGATAAAAGAACAACTATTTATAAATTTTGATTGTATTAATATGAAGAAAATCTACTTATTGCTTATTGGTTTCATTGTTTTAGCACAGACCATAAGTGCACAGAATGATAAGAAATTGTTGAAAATGACCTTTGGTGAATCTTACTTTGAATTTAAGTATGATGGTAAAGGAAGACTTGTAGAAACGGTTGAATATTATGCAGATGACAACTTAAAACGTAGTAGCAAGTATACTTATAGTAATGACAAAGTAGTTCAAACATTCTATGAGAATGAAGATATCAAAAATAAAGATATCCGAACAACTGTTCTCCAGAATAATAGAGTTGTTTCAGAAAAGATAAACTTAATTCCGTATGAAGGAGAGCCTGAATATTGGGCAGACTATAACTACACATATAATACAGCTGGGGAACTGACAAAGATTGTAATAACAAACAATGAACGTACCGGAACAGAGTATAAATTGACATGGACAGACGGAGATATTACACTCGTAGAGCATTTTCGGGATAACAAAAAAGTAGGACAGGTAGCTTATGAATACAACAAAAGCATCACCAACAAATATCTATCTCTATTTGTTAATCCAATTACCTCAATTGCCGATTATGAAGGAATCTCACCATACGGACAACTCTTTGCAGGATACTTTGGCAAAGTTTTCCAACATCCACTATCTGCTGTGCGCTATACGGTCATAGATAAATACAATTTTGGTTGGTCAAGCGATGATGATTTCACTATTACGTATAACCAGAATGCAAGTGGTGTCGTAGAAAAGGTCATACAGTCAGGAGAGGAAGGAAAGACAATAACGTTTATTTGGGAAGACACCCCTACAGGTATCAGCGTTTATAAGCAGGAGAAAGAAGATACGGTGTGAATATTATCAAGGAAACGAATGGTAAGACACATAAGGTTATTGTAAGATAATATTCTACTGTTTATCAAAGAAATAGCATAATAAAAGGAGGAACAACATATCGTTTCTCCTTTTATTAGTATTTTTAATACATCATCTGTTCGTATCTTCGTATAATAAACGTACCTTTGCATTATCATTCGGTGATTTTACAAAATGAGAAGGATTAAATTAACAGTTTTGATAGCAATGGTAGGTGTTGTAACCTTTACTTCTTGCCAGGAAGTGAAGCGTCCAAGTCCTACCCAAAAACGTATTAATGTTACTCCTCCTTCAAGAGAAGCTGAGGCTATAAGTCAGCTGACCGCCTCAATAGATGAGATTTCAGCCAACCTTGATTCTATCTCAACCCGTGAAGCAATGCTTTGCAGGATTACAGAGCATGCAGACAAGAAATCAAAGATTATTCTGCAGATAAAAGGATTAGGAAACCTACTCACCGAGAAGCAAAATCAGATTGATAAGTTGCTTAGCGAAAGGGTTAAGAAAGTGGATGCTTCAGCAGTATCAAACCCCACGATAGACAACCTTTATAAAATGATTGAGTTTCTTTCATCACAGTTGAAAGAGAAAGGATATCGTGTAAATCAGTTGGAACAGGTTGCAAATCGCAAGGATGTCACAGTAGATCAGCTTAAATACATTGTTATGAACCAAGCTAACAGTGTTGACGCAATGCGGTATAGATTCAATATGGCTACATTGGAAAAGGAATATGCCCTGTTGAAAGCAAAGGAAAACCAAAGAATCAAAGAAGAAAAGGAGTTAAACAAAGTTTATTACATTATTGCTAACAAAGAAACATTGAAGGAGAAAGGGCTTTTGAAGGTATCATTCTTCTCAAAGAAAGTTAACAACAATAATGTAGTAAAAGAACTGTTTACGGAGGCTAACAGTAAGGATTTGAAGACGTTGAACATTAACTCATCAAGTCCAAAACTTCTTTCTCAGAACCCAGAAGGTAGTTATACCCTCACAGAGAATGAGGATGGGACAACAACACTTACCATTACAAATACAGATAAGTTCTGGAATGTATCTCGTTATCTGATCATCCAAGAGTGATTCCACTTTAAAATGGTAATAAAATAAATTAGCCTACAAAGGTTGTGAAAGTCGAATAATTTTCTTATCTTTGCAGTCTAAAACTTATGCGTAGCGTGAAAATAAAGGAAGTAATTGATGCCCTTGAACGGTTCGCGCCTTTGCCCTTGCAGGAAAGCTATGATAATGCTGGTCTGCAGGTTGGATTGACAGAGGCGGAAGTATCAGGGGCCTTTTTGTGTCTTGACGTGACTGAAAAGGTGGTTGATGAGGCTATCAAAAAAGGTTGTAACTTAATTATTGCGCACCATCCACTCATCTTTCGTAAGCTGTCACAAGTGACAGATGCGAACTATGTGCAGCGTACGGTAATAAAGGCTATTAAGCACGACATCGTCATTGCTGCTATGCACACGAACTTAGACTCAGCCGTTGGTGGTGTCAACTACAAGATAGCAGAAAAGTTAGGACTTGAAAACTTACGTTTCTTTGGTCGTAACAAACAAGTTGTGAACCCACAGACAGGCGAAACAGTTACGGGTGGTGATGGTGTCATCGGCGAATTAGAAGCACCTGTGGCAGCAGATGATTTGATTCTATTGCTGAAGAAGAAATTTGACGCAGAGTGTGTTCAAGCAAATGAGTTGCTCCGTCGTGAGATACGTACCATTGCACTTTGTGGTGGCTCAGGTGCATTCTTGTTGCAGGATGCGATTGCAGCAGGTGCAGATGCCTTTTTGACAGGTGAGATGAGCTATCATGAGTTTTTTGGTCATGAACAAGAAATACAGATTTGTGTCATCGGACATTATCAAAGCGAGCAATTCACTACTGAGGTTCTGCGTGACATTATCGAAAAGGAATGCCCTGATGTGAAGTGCTATTTATCGGAGATAAATACAAATCCTATCGGGTATTTTTAGTTAACTAGTTAGACGAGTTGACGAGTTGACAAGTTACTTGTTTGTTGGTTGACAGGTTGACGTATTAGACAAGTAAACAAGTTAATTGTTAAGAAGTTGGACGAATGGGGTCTGTGGTGTTATCTTAACCCCTCTCACTCCTAAACTCCTAAAACAAGAGTAATCTGAATTTTGAATTAAACAAACATAAGGACTATGGCAAAAAAAGATCCAAAAGAGTTACCAGTAGAGGAAAAGTTGAAAACCCTTTTCCAGTTACAGACAACGCTTTCAGGCATCGATGAGAAGCGAGCTTTGCGTGGTGAGTTGCCACTTGAGGTACGTGACTTGGAAGATGAGTTAGAAGGTCTGCACATTCGTATCGAAAAGATTGAGCAAGATATTAAAGACTATCAGGCTGCTATCACACAGAAGAAGGGTAACATCCAAGATGCTCAAGCAAGTTTAGAGCGTTACAACAAACAGTTGGACTCTGTTGCAAACAACCGTGAGTACGATACATTGACAAAGGAAATTGAGTTCCAGACACTTGAGATTGAACTTTGCAACAAGAAGATTAAGGAAGCTCAGTTTAAGGTTGAGGAAAAGCAGAAGGACTTACAAGCTAACCGTGCATTGCTTGAAGATCGTCAGCATGCACTAGAAGAGAAGCGTAACGAGCTCGATGAGATTATGCAGGAGACTCGTGAAGAAGAAGGCCTTTTGAAGGAGAAAGCTGCAGAGTTGGAGACTAAGATAGAACTAGGATTACTCCGTAGTTTCAAGCGTATCCGTCGCGGTGCCCGTAATGGTTTGGGTATTGTTTACGTACAGCGTGATGCATGCGGTGGTTGCTTCAATAAGATTCCACCTCAGCGCCAGTTGGATGTAAAGATTCACAAGAAGATTATCGTTTGTGAATATTGTGGTCGTATCCTCATCGACCCAGAGTTGGCAGGTGTAAAGGTTGACAAGACTGAGGAGAAACCAAAGAAGCGTAGAGCAACTCGCAAGAAGAAGGAAGAGGAGGGAGAATAAGCCTTGATTCTTCATGTCGAGGAGACAAAGTCTTTTTTCTTCTAAAAGACAAAAAATAGCCTCAATACATTTGAAGTGCCAAGATGCATTCTTATGTATTGAGGCTTTTTTATATCGTCATTTCCCTATTACTGCCTGATAAAGCACTGATGACATCATCTTCATAAGAGGAACTTATCAATAACCGAAAACGGCTCAACGGCATATTGCAATACTACAAGTTATCAACACACGTAGTGCGGGGCCTCAGCACCATTCGTGTTCACCATGAGCACAACATGTGTAGGGCGTCCGCACAAAAGCTAGATGACGTAAACAGAAATCGTACTTACCTTATTATATAAAACAAGTCTGTGCTATTAACTGATAATGAGATACAAATCGTAATCGTTAAGGTCAAATCTTCACTTCACATAGAAGATACGCTTTGCCTTACGTGGTGCGGTCCTACCTTCCTTCGCTGCGTAACCAAGAATACAGAAGCCGATACCTTCATAATCGCCTTCTATACCCCACTCTTTCAGCATCTGCTTGCCATCTTCACGCTCAAAAGTTTGCTTGGCACGATTAATCCAGCAGCTTCCTAAACCAACAGCATGAGCAGCATTCATAAGGTTGCCCATCATCAACGTACCATCATAGACATGATTAGGACTACACTTATCTGCTAATACTGCAAGAACGACAGGTGCACCATAAAAAGGGTCGCTCGTTACGCCCATTATCTCAGCATTTATCACAGACAAACGGCCGCGTACTTTCTTATTAGTTACTTCGACGATGATAGCAGTCTGCATATTCTTTCCGCTTGCAGCGTAAAGGCCTGCCTCCATTACCTTATCTATCAATTCCTGTGCAGGCATACGCTCTTCATAAGCACGTACGCTACGACGTGTCAACAGTGCTTCTAATGCTTCCATAACATTTCCTTTTTATAATTCATTCACCGCCTCAGTTAATTGTTCTAACGCCTGACGAAGTATAGAACGGGGTGTACCGATATTCAAACGCATAAATCCTTCGCCACCAATACCAAACATTCTACCATCGTTCAGTGCAAGATGAGCCTTATCAATAAAGAGGTTTAATAGCTCTTTATGCTTCAACCCCAATCCACGACAATCCAACCAAACAAGGAAACTTGCCTGTGGACGAAGTGGACGAATACCAGGGATATGCTCACGACAGAAGTCTTCTACAAAACGAACATTCTCTTCTACATACGCCAACATCTGTTTGCGCCACTCTTCTCCCTTCCGATAAGCAGCTATCGTGGCTATTGGAGCAAAGAGTGT
>QWCW01000940.1_pt1 | contig 14283 bp, 13 predicted proteins | sample 1972691 | NCBI WGS metagenome assembly QWCW01 (sample SAMN09866698, study PRJNA288562) | Human oral metagenome isolate pre2_saliva, whole genome shotgun sequencing... | reverse complement strand
TGTGATGGCAGTGCTGAATCCCGACCGCGGGCCATCGGGAGCTACGACCAATAGATCGGCCACGGACTTGAGCGTGTCGATCAAAAAGTTAATGCCACCAGCTTGGTAGCCATCATCGTTGGAGATAAGAATATAGGGTCTATTTTCTGTCATAAAAAAAGAAACAAATCCCGTAAGCGAACCGACGGGCGAAAGGTTATCGTTCCACAAAAAAACGTTGCAAAAATACTAAAAAAGGCTATTATCCATGAGTGTTCCACGATTATTTGTTATTTTTGCGACCTAAATAACGAATTGGAACCCATGGGAAAAATCATCGCAATAGCGAACCAAAAAGGCGGTGTTGGAAAAACCACCTCTTCGATGAATCTGGCTGCCTCTCTGGCAACGCTCGAAAAGAAAGTTCTCCTCATCGACGCTGACCCGCAAGCCAACGCCTCTTCCGGATTAGGTGTTAACCTCAACGAGATAGACACGTCTATCTACGAGTGTATTGTGAATCGCGGCGACATACGCGAAGCCATTTACACAACCGAAATTGAGGGTCTGGATGTGGTTCCTTCCCATATCAATTTGGTAGGGGCTGAAGTGGAGATGCTCAACTTCAAAAAACGCGAGTACATTATCTCCGAGCTTCTCAAACCCGTCAAAGACCTCTACGATTATATTCTCATCGATTGTAGTCCTTCGCTAGGACTGATCACGGTCAACTGTCTCACGGCTGCGGACTCTGTCATCATTCCCGTGCAGTGCGAATACTTTGCCTTGGAGGGAATCAGCAAATTGCTGAACACAATCCGTATCATCAAGAAGAAGCTCAATCCCAGATTGGAGATAGAGGGCTTCCTCTTAACGATGTACGACAGTCGCCTGCGTTTGGCCAACCAGATCTACGACGAGGTGAAGCGCCACTTCCAGGAACTGGTGTTCAAGACCGTTATTCAGCGCAACGTGAAGCTCTCCGAAGCGCCCAGCCATGGTTTGCCCGCCATTCTCTACGATGCGGAATCCACTGGTTCAAAGAACCATTTGTCGCTGGCCCGCGAACTCATAGAGCGAGAGAAACAAACGAGCGAGAAGTAAAGCATCCTCAGAGAAAGGCTTATCGGGGCGGTTCGCCTCTTTAGCTCATCTGAGAATAGAACAAAAGAAAAAAATAATGCCAGTACACAAGAAATTCCCCGCATTGGGTCGAGGCCTCGACGCCTTGATTGATACGGCCGACGAAATACACACCAGCGGCAGTTCGTCTATCAACGAAATCCCCGTTGACAGAATTGTCCCCAACCCCAACCAGCCCCGCCATGAGTTTGACGAAGACGCGCTGGAGGAGTTGGCAGAAAGCATCCGCCAGTTGGGCATCGTTCAGCCCATCACACTGCGGCAGATGGACGACGAGAGCTATGAGATTATTGCCGGTGAGCGACGTTGGCGCGCCTCAAAATTAGCAGGTCTCACAACAATTCCCGCCTACGTCCGCACCGCCAACGATGAAAATATGATGCAAATGGCGCTGGTGGAGAATATCCAGCGCGAAGACCTCAACGCCATTGAGGTGGCGTTGGCTTACCAAAAGCTCATCGAGCAGTACCACCTCACGCAGGAGGAACTGAGCGAGAAAGTGGGTAAGAGGCGGGCCACGGTGGCCAACGCCTTGCGTCTCCTTAAACTTCCCGCCCCTGTGCAGCTGGCTCTGCGCAATAAATCCATCGACCAAGGCCATGCCCGCGCCATTCTCGGAGCGCAAGAGCCCAGCGTGATGCTGAAACTTTTCAAAGAAGTGCAGGAACGAGGCTACAGCGTTCGACAAGTGGAAGAAATGGTAAAGGCCCTCAACGCTGGCGAGACTGTGAAGAGCGGTCGGCACCAGTTGAGCAACCGCAAGAACCGCTTGCCTGAAGAATACAACGAACTAAAAGGTCGGCTCAGCGACTTCTTCCAAACCAAGGTGCAGATGACTTGCTCACAGCAAGGCAAAGGCAAAATCACTATCAACTTCGGCAACGAAGAAGAATTGGAGAAAATCATCGCTATGTTCGACAAGATGAGAAGTTAGGCCTTTGGTCACTCCTACAACAATGACGAAAACGCTATCGCAATACATCCTCATTATTTTGGTCGCCGCTTTCCTTGCACCTGCGAAGGGAGCGGCGCAAGCACGTCTTATTGTGGACGACTCCACAAAGGTCTCGTCCGTGAAAGCTATCAGCAAAAAAGCCAAGAAGCAGCAGAAAGCCATTGAGGCAGAAATGCTGAAGGGCGAAACCATTGAGATGCTGACCGACACGGTCAAGAAGGCACAAGAGGGGAAGCTACCAGCCGACACGGCACGCCTGCGAAAGATGGCGGAAAGCGTCACGAAGGAGAATCTCAAAAAGGCCGCCAACGCTGCCTTTGTTCCCGATCCTAAGCGCGCCCTCTGGTTGGCACTTGTGTGTCCAGGTGCGGGACAGATCTATAATCGCAAATACTGGAAACTGCCTATCTTCTACGGTGGTTTCTTGGGTTGTACTTATGCCCTCATGTGGAACCAGCAGATGTACCGCGACTATTCGCAAGCCTATCTGGACATTATGGACGACGACCCAAACACAAAGTCGTATCTGAATATGCTTCCTCCCAACTACGATATCACGGGGAAGGAAGAACGCTTCAAAACCATCTTCAAAAACCGCAAAAACCGCTATCGCCGTTATCGCGACATGAGTGCCTTTGCCTTCGTGGGCGTTTACATCTTGAGCGTAATCGACGCCTATGTAGATGCTCAGCTCTCTGTGTTCGACATTTCGCCCGACTTGAGTATGCAGCTCCAGCCGGCCGTTATCCAGCAGTCGACACCTCTGATTCACCAAACTTCCTACGGCATCGGTTGTAGTTTTAATTTCTAACCCCAACGAACATCTTTACGTTGGGACACAGCCCCCTTAGCATCGTGGGGCACACGCTAAAGAACAGTATGAACAAAATCAACAAGATATTTCTCACATTGGCTCTGACGGTTCTTCCCGCAGGCCTCGCAGCACAAAGCGAAATCACAGTTCACGACTCCATTACCAACCGTGATGAAGTCTTCGACATACCCGAAGGTATGAATAGCAACGAGAGTGTCCAACTTCAGAAATGGTTGGCTAAAAAGTATCTCTACGTTGACACCACCGCAACCACCTCAAACTACAATGTGACATACGCTCCCGAAGTGTACCGCGATCGATTGCAACGCTTACCCAACAAAATGGAGATGCCCTACAACCCCATCGTGCAGAAGTTCATCGACCGCTACACAGAGGAGTTGCGCAACAAGGTGAGCTATATGCTCGGTGCAGGCAACTATTATATCCCCATCTTCGAGGAAGCACTCGATGCCTACGGCCTACCGCTCGAACTGAAATATCTACCCGTTGTTGAATCAGGTCTCGACCCGACGGCCATCAGCCGTGCTGGAGCCGCTGGCCTCTGGCAGTTTATGATCACTACAGCCCGCCGCTACGATCTGAAGATAAATAGTCTCGTTGATGAGCGCATGGACCCCTACAAAGCCAGTTGGGCTGCCGCCAAGTATCTCAAAGACCTCTATAATATTTATGGCGATTGGAATCTCGTCCTCGCGGCCTACAATGCAGGGCCTCAGCAAGTGAGCAAAGCCATTCGCCGAACGGGCGGAGAACGCGACTATTGGAAAATCTATCGCTACCTGCCCAATGAAACACGCGGCTATGTGCCTGCATTCATAGCTGCTAACTATGTGATGAACTACTACTGCGACCACAACATCGCACCGATGAAAAGTCGCTATCCGATACTGACGGACACGGTGCTCGTTGACCGCACGCTCCACATGCAGCAGGTGGCCGAACTTTGCAAAGTAGACATCGAAGTTGTTCGTGCACTCAATCCGCAGTACAAAACAGATATTATTCCGGGACTTTCAGCGCTCTCCTCGCTCACCTTACCTCAGGACGCCACAGAACGATTTATCGACTTGCGCGATAGTGTCTACAACTACCGCGCGGATGAACTCTTGACGCAGCGTGCCGAAGTGGAAGTGGACGAAACAGAGGCACCGCGCACCACACACAGTCGCTCCAGCCGTGCAGACCGACAGGAGACAACGTCCTCCAGCAACCGCGAGAGCAGAGCGGAGACACGCCGCCACACGCGCAGTATGCGCCACAGCCGGACTGATGAGCGCGACGACAATCGCAGCAACAGCAAGAGCGACAAGCGTAAAGGACGCCACAGCAAGACGGCAGATACCAAGAGAACAAAGAAAGCAGAGAAAAACTCCTCTACAACGGTCAAGAAAGGCGACACACTCTCCGACATCGCTAAGCGCAACAACACCACAGTAGAGAAGCTCAAGAAAAAGAATAAGATCTCTGGTTCGAAAATCAAACCCGGACAAAAACTCAAAGTGAAATAAGCAACGGCACAACCACTTCGAGCCATTTCTCCACCCCCTTAATTTCACAATCATGATGACCGACACGACGAAAAAACTTACACCTCAGGAGTTGAAAGATGAGGAAATGATCAGTGCAGCCTTCCAAAAGTTGCTCGATACCTATCTGGCCACCAACCACCGCAAGAAAGTGGATGTCATCACCAAGGCTTTCAATTTTGCCAAGCAGGCCCACAAAGGTGTGCGCCGACGTTCGGGAGAGCCATACATACTCCATCCCATCGCCGTTGCGCAAATAGCCTGCGAAGAGATAGGCTTAGGCTCCACTTCGATCTGTGCTGCCCTGCTCCACGATGTGGAAGAGGACACCGATTATACTAACGAAGACCTCTGCAACCTCTTTGGTCCGAAAGTGGCCAATATTGTGGAGGGACTCACCAAGATCTCTGGTGGCATCTTCGGCGACCGCGCTTCGCTACAAGCCGAGACTTTCAAGAAGCTCCTGCTCACGATGAGCGACGACATACGCGTGATCCTCATCAAAATCAGTGACCGCCTCCACAATATGCGCACCCTTTCGTCCATGCTGCCCTCAAAGCAGTATAAGATTGCGGGCGAAACGCTCTATATCTACGCCCCGTTGGCCGACCGCTTAGGTCTCAACAAAATCAAGACAGAGCTGGAGGACCTGAGTTTCCGTTATGAACACCCGGAGGAGTATAAAATGATTGAGGACATGCTGGCGTCCACACAGGCCGACCGCACTTCAATCTTCGACAACTTTGTGCCGCCCATCCGCGAACTGCTCGACGGCATGGGCTTCAAGTATCAGATTCAGCAGCGCATAAAGACGCCTTATTCCATCTGGAACAAGATGCAGAACAAGCACGTGGCGTTCAACGAAATCTACGATATTCTGGCCATTCGCATAGTCTACGTTCCGCTCGATCGCAAGAAAGAAATCGACGAGTGCTTCAGCATCTATGCGGGCCTAACGAAAATCTATCGTCCCCATCCCACGCGCTTCCGCGACTGGCTCTCATCGCCCAAGGCCAATGGCTATCAAGCTCTCCACAACACGTTTATGTCAGCACAGGGTAAATGGATTGAAGTGCAAATCCGTTCCGACCGCATGAACGATATTGCCGAGCAGGGCTTTGCGGCACATTGGAAATACAAAGATAAGGATGCCGACTACGACGAGAATGAACTCGACAAATGGCTCGACTCCATCAAAGAAATCCTCGACGACCCGCAGCCCGACACGCTTGATCTGCTTGACACCATCAAGCTCAACCTCTTCTCTAAAGAAATCCTCGTCTTCACGCCGAAAGGTGAAATCAAGACCATGCCCAACAACGCCACGGCTCTCGACTTCGCTTTCCATATCCACTCCTTCCTTGGCACCCACTGCTTTGCGGTGAAGGTCAACCATAAGCTCGTGCCGCTGAGCTACCGCCTCAAGAGCGGTGACCAAGTGGAGATTCTCACCTCCCGCGAGCAGCAAGTGAAACCCGAATGGCTCAATTTCGCCACTACGGCTAAGGCGCGCGGAAAGATTCAAGCCATCTTGCGTCGTGAGAACCGCGAGAAGATGCGCATCGGTGAGGAACGCCTTGCAGCTTTCTTTAAGGAGCAAGATATTGAAGCCACAAGTACCAATATCGACATCCTGCGCCGTTTCCACGAATTGGCCGACCGCGATGAATTGGCACTGGCATTGGGGGGCAACAAAATTGAGCTGGGACAGCCCGATGTAGATGCCCTCACTGGGAAAGTACGCAAAACGGGCTGGCGACGCTATGTGCCGTTCATCGGACCTAAGAAGCAAGCGGAGGTCAACTCCACGGATGTAGAGGACTTTGTGCGCGGCCTCAATCGCAAGCAAACGCTTGTGCTCAACGAGGACACATTGCAGAAATGCACCATAGCACCGTGTTGCCACCCTATTCCCGGCGACGACGTCTTAGGCTATATCACCCCCCAGAATACGCTCGAAATCCACAAACGCAGTTGCCCCACGGCTGCAAAACTCAAAACGCGCTATGGCAATAATATCATCGCGCTCAAGTGGGACACCCACAAAACTCTCTATTTCCCCGTCTGTATCCATGTTAAAGGTGTTGACGACCACGGCGTGCTCTATGCCATTGCCGATGTGCTCCACAACAGTGAGCAGAACTTGGTGATCAAGCACATCTCCCTCGACACCAACGATGGTATCTTCGACGGAACAATCGAATTCCTCCTCCACGACACTGACGACGTGAAACGTATCTGTGATACCCTTCTCCGCCTCCACTACATTGAGAGTGCCTATCGTGAAGATAAAAAGAACTAACAAATGACTCCCAAACGTTTTCTCTCCACCTTATGCCTGACTGTGCTAACCCTTGTGGCAATGGCGCAGCCCAGGGCTAAGTATGTATTCTATTTCATTGGCGATGGCATGGGCGTTAATCAGGTCAATGCCGCCGAAACCTTCCTGGCTGCCCGCGAGGGACGTATCGGAATGAAACCGCTCTGCTTCACGCAGTTCCCTTATCTGGGGCTCGTCTCCACTTATTCTGCCTCCAGCGGTGTTACCGACTCGGCCGCAGCGGGTACGGCCTTAGCTTCGGGCGTTAAGACAAAGAATGCCGCTGTCGGAGTGCTGCCCGATCTCACTACGCCTGTCAACAGTGTGGCTTGGCACGCGCAGCAACACGGGGCTGCTGTGGGCATCTCCACTTCAGTGGGGGTCAATCACGCCACGCCGGCCGTTTTCTATGCCCATGTGCCAGAGCGTCACGCTTACCATGAAATCGGACGCCAGCTCACCCTCTCTGGTTTCGACTTCTTCGCTGGTTCCGACATCTTGAAACATCAATCGGAGAACGGTGATAAGGACCTCTATCAGCAGGCTGCCGACAATGGGTATAAAATTGTGCGCGGCTATGATGAGTTTCTCCAGCAGGCCAACCGACAGAAGAAGCTGATTCTCCTTCAGCCGCTCCGCGACAGTAAGCAGAACGATTACGCCATCCCTTACAAGCTCGACCGCAAACCAGAAAATCTCTCACTGGAGCAAATCACGCAGGCGGGCATCCGTTTTCTCACCGAACGCCAAAAGGAACGCAATGGCTTTTTCCTGATGATTGAGGGCGGCATGATTGATATGGCCTGCCACTCTAATGATGGTGCCGGATTCATCCATGAACTCATCGACATGGACAGCTGTGTTCAGATTGCTTACGAGTTCTACAAGAGAAAGCCCGACTCTACGCTCATCGTTGTCACCGCCGACCACGAAACAGGCGGCTTGTCCCTCGGTAGAGGAAAATATGCCCTCCACCTCGAAAAGCTCCTCCACCAGAAGACAACCTTCTTTGCCTATCCGCGCCACCTGGCTGCTTTGCGCCGCGAAAAGGGCAGCGCGTTCAGTTGGGAAGTGGTGCGCCAGGATCTGAAAGAAAACTTTGGTTTCTGGGACGGCCTCGAACTGACGGAAGCACAAACCGAACGTCTCCACAAGGCTTATGAACAACTGGTCGATAACTCTTCGGAGAACAAGAAGAGCCTCTACAATTCCGTAGACCCTGTGTCCTACACTGCGAGCCAAATCATGGACGAACACAGCCTCATCGGCTGGCAGAGCAACGGCCACTCCAACGGTTTCGTAGGAGTCTACGCTGTCGGGGTAGGTGCCGAGCAGTTTGCAGGACAAATCGACAACACCGAGATTCCCCTCAAAATTATGCGCGCAGCAGGCTGGGAATAGACACATAACTACCCCCAACGATTATGAAAGCCGCTCCTCTCTTTTCGCTCATATTTCCTCGCCGCCGCGAGAAAACCATGACGACTTCTGAGGGGCGGCTTTCATCTTTTCTGCCAACAATTGTTCAGGCAAGAATGCTTGTTGGTCTCCTTCTCCTATGGCTCTTTGGCAACCTGAGTGGCACAGCCCGCTCTGCTTATGCCGATAGCAGTTCCGCCCGATGGAACACAGAATTCGTCCATACTGCCGCATCGAGCGAGAAGGACAAAGCTACCACACAGCGCCACGGCTCTGCAAGAGAAAAGGAACTGTTCCGCCACCCCCCTCTTGCTCCCACCGACACAGCGCGGGGCGACAGCAGTGCAGTGGGTGCGCATCCGCGCATCGTCCTTCCACAGCAACCCAGTTCCTCGGTAGCGGCGCGCACCCAAGCCTTGCGGAACTCCCCAACGGCTTACAATGTCAGCCCCATTAGTTGGGACGTCTACCAATATATCGGACGTGAAACCACCTTTATCACCGACAGAGAAGCCATTACGGATCAAAATCCGCGAAATATCTCTCACGGGGATGCCGCCCGAAAGAATTCGCGTTCCCGAACATGGCAACAAGCATTTCTTGGGCAAAGGAAAAGGCCTCCCCGGCGGCGGCCCTGAACTGGAACTCCAGCCACGAGTATCGACCAAAGACAATGCGGAAGTTCGCACCATTGCGCTCGTCCATGTAGAGTAGATTGTTGCCCACAAAGAGTTGCGGAGGTAGAAAAACACATCTCTTGACCATCTCTCCACAAGTCTTGTTTTTTCGGTGATAGGTCGTTAGGAATCACAATCGTCTCAATATTTCTCACTCATCTCATCATTCATTTCCCTCTCGTTTCAGGTATTGGCAACGCCCCCACAAAAGGCGCTGCATGGAAAAATAAGTGGCGGAAAAGTACCCCCGCATAATGGCCACAAAAAAGGCTTCGCCACTGAGGTAGGGGCGAAGCCTTTTGAAAAAAGAGTGTATTTATTGTTTGATTTTATGGTAGCGGCTGACCATCAGAAACCGATGGCGATACCGATGGCTATGCGGCGAGAGTCGTCAGAGCCAGTGGCATCTTGGAGGATGCGGCAGGGATTGTACTTCACATAGAGACTCACGAAGTCTTTACCCACTTGTCCGATGATGTCGGCCGAGACGCGATTGGTGCGAATGTTCTTCATCTTCTCCATAAAGTCGCGCCCGTTGAGCGAATATTCGGAGTTAACCTTGGCTCTCCAAGCATAGTGGAGGTTGGTGCGCAAACCCACAAACCATTCGTGGCGGAACGTATAGCGATAGCTGAAACCCAGGTAGTTGGTCGTGAGGAAGAGGCGAGAAAATTTAGGCTCCGAACCAGCGGGATAGGCTTCGGGGGCAAGGCCATGGGAGGCATTTTTGCCGTAGCGCAGCTGCTTGCCTTCGTGGCGCAAGGAAGCGGTATAGAAACCTGTGTGAATGGCCAATGCATGGTGGCGACGCTGGAAGTTCACGTTGAGAATGTCGAGGTAGAACTCGGCAGATTTGCTCATCTTAGCTTTGAGTCCGTCGGGCATTCCTGGAGTGGCCACCCAGCCCATTGCCAGGCCAAAGATGCCTAATTCTTTTTGCCATTTGTTGGACTTTTCCTGTTCCTTTTTCTTCTTGCCAAAGAGGATGTTAAAGTCCCAGTCGTCCGCGCTTTGACGAACCACCGATTCAGAGTTTTTCCCTACCGATTTAGAGTAGGAGTAGCGGAACGTGGGGTCTGTGCCGTTGCCAAAGATGTCGATGTTGACCACTGAGTCCCGCTCCGTCACCACCACGCGGCGTGCGTTTTCCACGGTGGTCACTGTGTCGGTTGTCACTTGTGCTGTTGCTGACAGTGTGCCCATGAGTGTCAGGGCAAGGAAAGTTTTGAGTTTCATATTCGTAAGGTTTTATTGTTATTTTTCTTTGTTTTATTTACCAAACATCCGTTTGAGTTCGGCCGCCGTGGCTCGTCCCTGCAAATAGATGAGGGTGAGACGTCCGTCAGAGCCCGGTTGGTAGGAGTTGTTCCGATAGAAGATATAGCGGTGTTCAGCACCCACGGATGAGAGTTTGTAGAAACCGTAGTAGACATGACCACTCTTCCTCACCTCTTCTTTTGATACAGCATGCGCCGCATCGCGAAGCACGGCAGCTTCTATTTGTCGGGTGTCGGCCGCTGAGGGAGTGAGCGAAAGGCTGCGCGAGAGGCTCAGATTGAAAGCCTTGAGCCTGCTGCCCGAGAACTGCACCGAAGTGGCATCTTGGCGGGTGGAGTAGCTACCTTCAAAGATGGAGGCAATATTTAGTCCTGCTTGGGCCTGGGCGGGAAGCACCACGCTCATTAGAGCTATAAGAATCATCAGAATGCGTTGCATGACTTTATTGGTTTAGCGTGTTAAACATATCCTTGAGTTGGCTCTCCGGCGTGGGCGCATCTGTGGGGCTGCTCACGGCCTGCATCTCTTTTTGCATCAGTTTGACCACCTCGTCGGGGTTCGTCACCTTGCGCCCATTGACATAGGCGATGCAAACATCGTCTGGGTGAGCCTGCTGAATGGTATAGACACCTCCGAGCATGAGTACCACCACGGCGGCTGCGGCTGCCTGCCACCAACGGATGGAGCGGTGCGACTTGCGGCGCAGCTTACGCCCCACGGCGGTGAAGCCCATCACGGCGCGCACCTCATCATAGCGCGCATCGGCAGCGTAAGGGCCTGTGATGAGCCGTTGCAGTTCGCGCTCTTCCTCAACCGTTGTTTCCGCGTCGAAATAGCGGTTGATGAGTTCGTCCAAGTTTTTACTATTCATCTTCATAATCTCTTCTGTAAATTTCTCGAATGGTGCGTCGAGCGCGTGAGAGTTGCATCCTGACGGCTGCCGGTTGCATCTGCAAGCTCTGGGCAATGGCGTCGTAGTCCTGGCCTTCATAATCGTGGCGGCGAAGGATGTCGCGCTGGAGTGGGGAGAGTTCGGAGGCCACGATGCGTTCCACTGCTTGGAAACGACTTTCCACATCGGGCGCGTCCTCTTCAGCTCCGTCGGCCTCGGCCAGACTCACACTGGCTTCCCGCTGCTGCTGGCGCAGGTGGTCGATGCTGAGATGTTTCACCGTCGTGGTGAGCAGTCGGCCGGCCTCATCCTCGGAATGCAACGTTGTGCGGCGGGTCCAGAGGCGGATGAAAGCATCCTGCAAAGCATCTTCGGCCACGCTCTCCCCCACCATGGAGGAGGCCAAGCGTCGCAGCCCTCGCTGGAGGCGCTGAAATGCTGGGAGGAGTACTTCTTCTTTCGAGCCGTCGCTATTTAGGAACTTCTGAGCCATTCGAGTGGTTGGTTTACATTGTGCTAACGCAGGACTTTCGGTTTTGTAACATCAAAAGTAAGATTTTTTTCTTTTATTCAATAAAAGAGAGGCAGCTCAGAGGACGCTTACTTGAAAATCGGACTGGTCCGACTGGTCCGACCTGTCTGACGCGTCCGACTTGTCCAACAGGGCAAAAAAATGCAATAAGGCTGTCGGCTGGCTTCCTTATTGTGTCAGCTGATAGCCTTATTGTGTCGGCTGACATCCTTATTGTATTTACGGGGTGGTTTAAGGGGTTGATTAGCAGGAATATATGAGCTGAGTTTTCAGAAAGAAAAGCCGTTCCCTTGGCTTTTCCTCCTCGAAAGTTGGCAATATTTAGGAAAAGCCCGTATCTTTGCTTCGATAAATCCACGCGCACCATTGGCAAGGCTGATAGGTGGCGCAAAAAAACGGTAGTTATTTATGAAAATTCTCCTTGCAGCCACAGGGCTGCTTCTCTCTCTCGCATCTTGCAGCGTATCCGTTCCAGGTATCAAGAGCGTGAATGCCAATGAGTTTGAAAAACTGCTGCAAACCGGCAATATTCAGCTCTTGGATGTTCGCACGGCTGAAGAGTTTGCTCAAGGCCACATTCCAGGCGCCACGAATATTGATGTGCAGCAACCCGACTTTCTCGAAAAAGCACAAGCGACTCTCTCGCGCAAACGCATCGTGGGCATCTATTGCCGTTCGGGCAAACGCAGTATGCGCGGTGCTGAAATCCTAAACAAAGCAAAGTTCACCGTTGTCAACCTCCAAGGCGGCATCATCGAATGGCAGGATGCGCAAAAAGTCACAGAAGAGTGAAAAAACCCTTAAAACTGCAAACTGCATCAGACAATTTGTAAGTTTCCAACTTGTCTGATGGGCAAGAATAGCATCTTTATTCTCTTTTTTCTCTGTTAAAAGCCCAAAAAGAATTTAATTTCTTACAAAAACGCGTAACTTCGCGGCGTGGAAAAGTGGCAGGTTCGAGCAACCCGCTGCAAGAGAGGCTTAATTCCTTTCCCCTCTAAGTTTTAAAGGACATTCTAAATCTTTTTTATTTCTTATGGAATACTATCAAAGAGTATTGTTGGCAGCCTTGACGCCTGCAGTTGCAGTTTGCGTTCAGGCACAGGTGACTACGTCCTCATTGGGCGGTCAAATCCTGAATGAGTCCAACCAACCAGTTGCAGGAGTAGTGGTAAAGGCCACTCACGTCCCTTCAGGAACGACCTACAGCGCAGTGACCAATGCCAATGGCCGTTATACCATTCAAGGTATGCGTCCGGGCGGCCCTTACACCGTAGCTATCCACTACCTGGGTTACAATGCAGAGAAGTTTGAGAACATCAATCTCGAACTCGGCAATATGTTCCCGCTCGATGCTTCATTGTCACCGAAATCTACTGACTTGGGCGAAGCAACGGTAGTGGCCAATCGCAAGACACGTACGGGAGCAGGCGAGAACTTCACGCTGCAAAAAATGCAGAACATCCCAACGATTGATCGTTCTGTGGCAAGCATTGTGAAGAACACGCCGATGGCCGTTTCATCCAAGAGTGGCGGTATTTCCTTCGTAGGTTCTAACAATCGCTACAACAGTTTCCAGATCGATGGTGTTGTGGCCAACGACGTGTTTGGTTTGAGTGCCGATGGTACCAACGGCGGACAAACGGGTGCAAACCCCATCTCCATGGATGCCGTGCAGGAACTCCAGGTGGTTATCGCTCCTTATGATGTTCGCCAAGGCGGCTTCACGGGTGGCGGTATCAATGTGGTGACAAAGTCGGGTACGAACGATTTCCACGGAAGTGCGTACTCCTACTTCAACAACCAGAGCATGTATGGTAAGTACAGTGCTGTGCGCGACTATGCCAAGGTGCCCCTCACCGATCAGTTTGAGCGCACCTTCGGTGGAACGCTCGGTGGTCCGATCATCAAGAACAAACTCTTCTTCTTCGCTTCTGTAGAAAACAAGAGAAAGAGCTATCCCAACAACATCTACCCTGGCTATAGCGAGAAATACATCTCAACGGATGTGGCACAGCAGGTAGTGGACCGCTACTATGCGCTGACGGGCATTCGTGATAGTTTCGGCCCACGCAACGTTGAGAGCCACAGCCTCGGCATTACGAGCCGCATCGACTGGAATATCAACGAGACCAACCACCTCACACTGCGCTATCAGCACAATAATAGCTACAAAGACGGCTATGCTGTTGGTGCCACCAGCTATTTTTTCGCTAATTCGGGCTACCGCTATAACAATAAGACCAACGACATTGTTGCAGAATGGACAAACCGCATCAGTGATAGCTTCTACAATGAGTTGCGCGCCAGTGCAAGCTTCGTGCGCGACCACCGCGAGTCACCCTACCAAGGTCCAACGGTATTGATTCAGAACGTGTACAGTGCAGACAATTCAACTCGCATAGGCCTCAATATCGGTACAGAATATAGCTCTGCAGCCAACGGACTGGACCAGAACATCTACACGTTGGAGGACAACCTCAGCTGGTACTTGGGTAGCCATACGCTGACTTTCGGTACACACAACGAAATCTACAGGGTTTCTAACCTCTTCATTCAGGCTGCTAATGGTTCTTGGACTTTCGATAACTTGAACGATTTCCTCAACGATAAGCCCAACAGATTCAACTATAAGTACACCGACCCATCTCTCACCGGCGGTGACACGAAGTATTCTCCAGCCATCAAGGCAGGCCAGTTTGGTTTCTACGCGCAAGACAAATGGAA
>QWCW01000436.1_pt1 | contig 14409 bp, 10 predicted proteins | sample 1972691 | NCBI WGS metagenome assembly QWCW01 (sample SAMN09866698, study PRJNA288562) | Human oral metagenome isolate pre2_saliva, whole genome shotgun sequencing... | reverse complement strand
CGAGTCGTTCATCGAAATGATTTTTTTCAATTCTTGCTGCTTCAGTCGTTCGCTGTCCGTCAGCGGTCGTTCCAAGACGGCGCCCTTCAAATAGGCTTGTGCCGTCTGGCCACCGGCAGCTTTCACCAGGTCCGAAAGACGATAGTCTTTTTTCGTAATCACATAAGTACCAGAAAACAGTACTTCGCCGTGCACTTCGACATGTTTTTGTTCTATATAACCGGGCGATGTTCGCACATAGACTTCGTCAAAGGGCTGGAGCGTAAAACCGGGCCGCCCATTGACTACAAAGCCATCTTTGACGCTGAAGCTGTAAAACTGTGCCACTTCGTTGCCTGATGACATGGCTTTTCGGTCTCTGAAGCGACGTGCCACGTCAACTTTGGCAATGCTCGCTTTGTCCGTCAGGCCGCCGGCCTGTTCAATGAGTGATTCAATCGTCGTTCCTGAGGCATAGTTGTAAGTGCCGGGGTAACGCACTTCACCTTTGATCGACAGACGAAGTTCTTCGTTGGCTTCCTTGCGAGAAGGAATGAACACCACATCTTCGTTCTTCAGGATTTCGTCAGCTTCTTGGCGAGAGAGGATGGCACCGGGGTTAAACTCCTTGACTTCCAGTGTGCGATCGGCCTTGCGGCGGTGGATAATACCGCGATTAGCAAAGGCATCTTCTGTCAAACCGCCGGCCGCTTCGAGCAGTTGACGAACGGAAGAGATATTACCGTCCATCTGAAATTTGCCGGGGCGCATCACTGCACCGCGCAGCTCAACGAGGTTCTTATAGCGATCCAAAACCGAGTCGACATTCACCGAGTCGGCATCGCGTACTTGAAACTTGTCCCGTTCGAAGTCGCTGAGCGAGTAGATACTCTTCTCCCCACCCGATTTTCGGAACAAGGTGACGTTGTTCTCAAAGGCATCGCCCGTGAAACCACCGGCATATTTAATGAGTGTACCGACACTTTCGGTCGTTTTCATTTCGTAGCGCATGGGGCGCTTCACCTTACCGGTAATATCAACGACACACTCATAAGGCCCTACAACAATAACGTCGTTGGATGCCAAACGAACGTTCCCGCGCAGACGGCCATTGAGAATGAAATCATAGATATCGACCGTGGAAATCAACTGACTGTTGCGATACACCTTGATCGCACGCAGCGTACCGATGTCATTGATTCCTCCCGCTGCATAGAGCGCATGAAACACAGTCGAGAAAGCAGAGAGTGTGTAAGTGCCGGGCACTTTCACCTCCCCCATCACGTTCACCGTGATCGTTTTGGTCTGTCCCACGGTGAGTTTCACCTGCGAGCCGCCGAAACGCGCTCCCAAGGTGGAGCGCAATTTGGCATTGGCCTGTGCCACAGTCATACCGCTCACTTGAACGGGACCAAAGCCTTCGATATTGACGACTCCCTCGGGCGAAACCGTGGAAGTATATTGCTTTTGCGAAGCCCCCCAAACATCGATATACACCGCATCTCCGGGTCCCAAACGGTAGTCGCTCGGGGTCGCAATGTTCATTTCAGGCTCGAAAGTGAGTTTATTGTTGTTGAAGATGTCGCGACCAAACACTTTCTTGGTTTTGTCCTCTTTGTGTTTGGTCAAATGACGCAAAGAATCTTCAGGCATCAGAAACTCCAGTTCGTGGCTCATGTCGCGAAATTCCTGATCCTGCATTTCTTCCAACTCATAAGGAGAAAGCCCCTCAGTCTTTTTCTGCTTAACGTCGCGCTGCGGGAAGTTTTTGTTTTCCGGTGTTTGTTGCACCTTTTTTCCCTTGCGCAGCCGTTCCACGGTCTTTCCGCTTACGCCCGAAATGTCGTCGGCGCCCACCACTTCTTTCTTTTGTTGCGCCTCATAGTTGCGACGAATCTTGCGAATACGTTCCACCGTGACGCCACGCTCCATAAGTTGCGTAACAATCTGAGCCACAGTACGTCCGTCAGACTTCGATTTCACATAGAAATCCATGATCTGCTGATCCGTCATTGTGCTTTGTGCATGCACTACGGGCACACAAAGCAACAAAGCAAACAAAAAGAATAGGATTTGTAATCGTTTCATGTTCAGAAATAACTTGAGGAACCTGCAGTTCATCGGAGATTGTTGCGCAAGAGCGAGAAGAAGGTTTGTGCGATGATGCTAACATCGCGCACCACAGAGGCGTGCTGCATGTAATCGAGATCCATTTCAAGACGTCGGAGCATTTTTTCTACCGTATCGGTGTAACCATTGTAGATGGCGGCTTCGGAGGTGATGCCCGGACGCATCGCATAGAGCTGCGAATAACGCGCATCGCGCGCTAAAATCTGATCGATGAAGTATTGACGCTCAGGACGATAACCGACAAATGACATATCTCCCACAAGCACATTCCACAATTGCGGCAACTCGTCGAGGTGATGCCGACGCAAAAAGCCTCCGATAGGCGTGCAGCGCGTCGTATCCTTAATTTGAGTCAGTTGAGGACCGTTCTCTTCCGCATCTTGACACATCGTGCGGAATTTGAGAATCAAAAAAGGGCGGCCGTCTTTCCCAATACGTTCTTGGCGAAAAAACACGTTTTTTCCCGATGTCAGCCACTGCAACAATATAATGACAAGAAACACCGGGGAAAAAAGGAGCAAGCACAACAATGCGCCCACGATATCAAATGCGCGTTTCGCCCGTCGTACAGCAAGCGACGGGGGCAGTACCGAATGGGCTGCAACGAGCACAGGTTGATCGGTAGGCGACACGGCAGTAGACAAAGTTTGCATTCGCGAAATCTGTAATGCGTTTAGAGACGCTCGAGGCGTGGTTTCTCTTTTTAACGGCACGGGGTACAATTTATTGCAGATCGGCCGTAAAAATAACGTAGTTATACGATGGGGTGGCTCGGCACTCTTCATCAGAACACCGAACCACTCCCCGTGTCAGGACGACTACTTGGCGTAGCTCACCGAACGCGTTTCGCGAATGACGGTAATTTTCACTTGACCCGGATAGGTCATTTCGTTTTGGATACGAGTTGCGATGTTGTTCGAAAGATTTTCGATTTCTTTGTCGTCAATCTTGTCGGCACCGACAATCACACGCAACTCTCTACCGGCTTGGATGGCGTAAGTTTTCACGACACCGGGATAGCTCATGGCGATATTCTCCAAGTCGTTCAAACGCTTCACATAGGCCTCGACAATTTCGCGGCGTGCACCGGGACGGGCGCCCGAAATCGCATCACATACCTGCACAATCGGGGCAATGAGCGAGGTCATCTCCATTTCATCGTGGTGCGCACCGATCGCGTTGCAAATATCGGGTTTCTCCTTGTACTTCTCGGCAATTTTGGCACCGTAGATGGCGTGAGGGAGTTCAGTTTCCTCATCGGGCACCTTACCTATGTCGTGGAGCAAGCCGGCTCGCTTTGCCTTCTTGGGATTCAGTCCTAGTTCGGCCGCCATGATGCCGCAAAGATTGGCTGTTTCGCGCGCGTGCTGGAGCAAATTCTGCCCATAAGACGAGCGGTACTTCATTTTACCGACAATGCGAATTAGTTCGGGGTGCAAACCGTGGATACCGAGGTCAATCGCCGTACGCTTACCCGTTTCGATCACTTCTTCGTCGACCTGTTTTTTCACCTTGCTCACCACCTCTTCGATGCGGGCGGGGTGAATACGGCCGTCAGAAATCAGGTTGTGGAGTGCCAAACGCGCCACTTCGCGACGAACGGGGTCGAAAGCGCTGATAACAATGGCTTCGGGGGTGTCGTCGACAACGATTTCTACACCGGTCGCCGCTTCCAAGGCACGAATATTTCGTCCCTCGCGGCCGATGATGCGACCTTTCACGTCGTCATTCTCGATATGGAAAACCGTGACGCTGTTTTCAATTGCCGTTTCGGTGGCCACACGCTGAATGGTCTGAATAACAATGCGCTTCGCCTCTTTGTTGGCATTGATTTTCGCCTCATCCATGATCTCGTTGATGTAGCTTTGGGCGTGCGTCTGTGCTTCGGCCTTCAGACTCTCGATCAGATGATTGCGCGCCTCTTCGGCCGAGATGCCCGACAACTCTTCGAGTTTGGCAATCTCGCGTTCGTGCATACGCCCCAGCTCTTCTTCCTTTCGGGCGAGGAGTTGTTCTTGATTCTTGAGTCGGCCTTGCTGCGAATCGAGTTCTTGCTTGCGACGGTTCACGTCCTCTTGGCGCTGATTGATGACCATCTCGCGCTGCTTGAGTTTGTTTTCCGACTGCAAAATGCGCTGGCTGCGCTGCTGCACTTCTTTTTCGAGTTCTGCTTTCTTGTTGAGAAACTTCTCTTTGACTTCGAGCAGTTTTTTCTCTTTGATGACTTGAGCTTCTTTTTCAGCCTCTTCCAACTGCCGGTTGAGCATTCCGGTCAACACATATCGGAACAGGAGATATCCGCCGCCGGCACCGATGACGATGCAGACCAAAGCGACGATGAGTAGAGTTAAATTCATTGATGTGATAAGTAGGTAGTCTTATTATATAATGAGGAAAGCACGCATTAGTTTTCGACCATCAGGGTAGGTTGGCCGAGTGCTTCTTCAATTTCGTCATTCAATTTGCCGATCGTCTCCGCAAAGGGCGAGGTATCGGCATTTTTCTCCATTTCAATCAACCGATAAGCCAAGTCCACCAAGACCGTCGACTCGTATTTCTCCGGCGTTTGATTGGGAAAGGAGGCGCGATATTGGTTGAAGAGCTCATTGATCAGATTCGCGGCCTCGCGGTAGGTGGCTTCCTTCGCGCGGTCGATTGTGATCTGCAACGGGCGGCTGTTGACGTGCAACTGTATGGAGAGTTTGTCGGTGTATTCTGCCATGACGCTTACGGGTGGGGGTGTCGTTTGGGGTTCAGACATTGAGCGTTGCAATGCACTTGTCTATTTCTTGAATGAGCTTTGCAATGCGTTTCTGCGCCGAAGCGTTCTCGCCCGAACTGATTTGAATCATTTTGGCTGTTTTGAGATTGGCATATTCTTTCGTGAGCGCTTCGAGTTGCGCTTTGAGTTCCTCGATCTGCCGATCGCGCGCACGCAACTCGTCCTGCAATTGCCGGTTGAGCTCGGAAGCATCGCGGTATTGCAAGATCAGCTGACGCGTTCGCGTCTCAAAAAGCTGTAATGTACGTTGTTCTTGTTCGGTCATGCGTTGCAGCCCGCAGGGGGCGATAGATTCAGCATTTATTCGTCGGCCGTTGCGTCGGCTTTAGGCTCTTTCTTGGCAAGAATCAGGACATTGTAGGCGAATTCGGTCATCCAAGTTTCGGAGTAGCCCAACTTCTGACTGTACTGACGCACGGCCAAAACAGACTTGCGCACCGCATCGTCTTTCCAACTGTTCTTGTCGAAGATATCGTGCACGGCCTTTGCGGTGAGGTTGCGCAGTACGCCCTTGAGGAAACTGGGCAAACGGAATTTCCAATTGAGCAAATTGCCCATGAGCATCATCAGTTCCTGCGAGAAACCTTGGAATTGCATCAAATAGGTCTGCATGTCGTTCACCTTGCGGCAATTGCGCTTGACGCTGCTGTCGATTTCATCGAAAAAACTTTCGGGCATGCCGTACAACTCGTTCATCATCGTGCGGCACTTTTTCTTTTCGCCTGGTCCGATGCGGTTGTTCACAGTCGGCACTTTCAGTGTTTGCTTGAACACACGCAGATCGGGCAACGTACGCAGATCATGCAGGCCGAAATTGGTGGCCATCACCGCTTGGTAGTAAACACGAATCAAGGTCATGAAGTCTTCGGTTCCTCCCACACGCCATCCGGGCGCGTTGCTTTCAGCGTCTTTTCGACCGAAGAGTTTGGAAAATATTCCCATTGAGCAGTAGGGTTGAAAGAGGTAAACCTCTTAGGTTCGTATTGTTATTCGATTTAACGCGCTGCATCACGCAACAAATGAAAACAGGGCGTCTATGCAAAAGTAATATATAATCTCCGTATTGCCAAAGGATTGGCGAGGCAATGTAAGATATTTACTCAAACAGCTTTTTCGATGTCGCCTTAACTGCACAGAAATTGCACAAGCGAGCGACTGACGTGCAGTTTTCCCGAACCCATACCAAGAACAAAAACTACTGCTAACTTATTGAATGAAGCCCTTCCTCGCGCTGCCTAAGATTGTGCTTTTCTACGCTTTACCGCAAGTGCTTTCCCCATTTACGCGCTCAGCAAAAGAGTCCCTTCTCAACGTTGCTTTCATTCACGAAATCAGTTGTCAAAAAAGCCGAAGAAGACGTTTCGCCCCTTCGGGCACCTCGCTTAGCAGTTGGCATTATTTCGTTATCCTTTCGCATCTATTGCTCATTCGGAGGGGTTCAGCAGCAAGCAACAAGGGTTTCACTTCAAACGGCCGACTTGTATTTTCTCCGCCCCCTCCACATGGCGACACTCCATCTCTCCGAATTTCTTTTACAAGCCAAACACCGCAAGAAAGCCAAAGAATTATACCTACAAGTCCCCTTATCGCAATGACAAAAATTCTGTTCTTCCCTTCACGAAAGCGATCATACTCCCGGGGGTATGCCATTCTCCCACAGCGGTGGGCAGGTTGCCTCTCAACAACCGACACCGATTTCCAAAGGAATAAAAACTTTGCGCGCTATCGCGAACATGGCCTACGCTTTCTCCTCACGTTACAAGCGAAGGCAGTGGGTTGCATGCTCTCGTTGTGCGAAAAGACGGATTACCCCCGCGTACTTTTCCTTATTTCCTCACTACTTTTCGCGAAAAGTAGTCCATTTTCCGGCAAAAGTCGTCTTGTTTTTCCACCCTCTTCTCGCGCCTCTTTCTTTTCCTCCCGGTCTGCCTAACGAGATGGGGCACTTCCCCACTCTATCGCACAGTTTTCTACCGCCGGCGCAGGCCCTTTTCCCCTTTGACCACCACCTACCGACGAGAGCGCTTGACTTTCCTCGCCCCTTCCACCTGCTGCACAAAACAAAACAGCAGCAACTCATCAGAAGATGAATTGCTGCTATTTGAATTCCGTAATATATAGTTGTGGGCGCTGAGGGATTCGAACCCCCGACCCTCTGCTTGTAAGGCAGACGCTCTGAACCAGCTGAGCTAAGCGCCCAATCAGAAAGCCTCAGCTCTCGATTGCGGTGCAAAGATAGGCACTCTTGCGCAACTACACAAGGAATGATCGAAAAAACTGGGAACTTTTTCGTTTTTACGCGCTGAAATCGCCTGCAAACAGCTCGCCGGCCGACACTTGAACGAGAGGTTTCGCACAAGTTGTGAGGCGACGCTCACGATCAGAGCGAGATGCGGAACGTGCCCAACGGGAGTCCGGCACCATTTACGACATTGCCGGTGGGAAAGGGTTGCCAACCGTAACGCACATAGCGAGGTTGCGCAACCTTCGGCGCATGAAGCGTGAGCCTTCCGTCTTCGTTCAACGCTGCGGTGGCAGGAAAGAAGAGCTGATTCTCGCCTGCGATTTCAAAACCACGCAAGGGTTGTCCGTCGCTGCCGTGCAGACCTTTCGCTTCACGCAGATCAAGTTGCACACGGTCACCGTCCACCTTACTGTTCGCTCCCACTTCGGGAGAAACGGGTGCGCCGGATCGGTCGTAAGTGTGACGCAACATCGATTGCGCGAGACGTTCGCCCACCGGACGCTTGTAAGGCGGGTGCACATCGTGGCGCAATCCCAAATCGGAACTCACCACCATTTGCGTGGCAAAGACACTGCGCTGCGCAATGCGCTGCGTGTTGCGCATCCAAGGCCACGACGGACGCTCGATGCCGGACAGCTGTACGACGTAGAACGGGAGACTGAAATCGCCCATTCGCATTCGCCAACTTCGTGCCAGCAGGTCAAAGCGCCAAGAGTCGGGGTTGTGCGCATTCGATTCGCCCTGATACCAGGCCACACCACGTAAGGGAAGATTCAAAAGCGGTTCAACACCCGTCTCAAAGCAATAGGCGGGATGATAAGGATGGCGACCTCCTGGACGACGCGCGAGGTTTTTCGCCGCACGACCGCGCACCCAGTCCATCACGAAATCGTTGTTTTTCCAATGGCGCAACACCTGCGGATAGTATTCTTCGAGCATCGGGCGGTCAATCCACGACTCAATCGGCGTTCCGCCGACGGCATTGCAGACTAAGCCCACCGGCACACGGAGACTGTCGCGCAACATGCGCCCCATGTAGTAAGCCACGGCCGAGAAGTCCGCAGCATTTTGAGGAGAGGAGGCCACCCACTGCGCAGGACGGTAGTATTGCAGGCGCGACACGGAGTCGACGGCCGTACTATCCCACTCCACGTTGTCGGTTTCCCAACGCGGTTGCATATTATAGAGGCGCAATCCTCTATCGGTCGCCTTGGCAATGTCGCGAGAAGCGTCGGCGGCTTGTCGCAACTTGAATGCCATGTTCGACTGTCCCGAACACAACCACACTTCGCCGACAGCGACATGGCGATAAGTGAGTGTTCGGCGAGCGGTGGAGACGGTGAGTGTCGTGCTGTCCACGGCCGTGAGCGCAGGAATGCGCACATTCCACACCCCGCGCGCATCGGTCACGCCGCGCGCCAACTCTTTACCACCCAAACGCACCACCACTGTTTCGCCCGCATCAGCCTTTCCTTTCAGATAGAAAGGCATGCCGCGCTGCAACACCATATTATCGGCAAAAATCGGCGGAAGTTGCAGTCCACCGTAGCGTCCTGTGATACCGGCATAGGCCACTTTCGCCAAAACTTCGGCACCGCGGGCATCGGGATGCACCGCGTCGGGCAACCAATCGGGGTGCGGCACCAGGGGAGCGTAGAAATCGATCCATTCCACACGGGCGATTTCGGCCACTTGCTGCACGGCTTGCGAAATTTCTTCGCGCCACTTGCGCGTTCCGCTGTCAAAACGCGGATGATCGACGCCGATCGGCGTCAAGCGCGCCACGAGAATGCGCACATGGGGGTTGACTGCGCGGAGAGAATCGATGAGGGCGAGATAATCGGGGATAAATTCGTCGCGATAGTTCGGCCAGTTGCGCGGATCGGTATCGTTGATGCCGAGATGCACCACGGCAATATCGGGACGAAACTGCAACGCGGCGCGAAATTCAGGCTGCGCAAAATAAGGACGATGCCCACGACGCAACAAAGTGGCGCCGGGTTTGCCGAAGTTCTCCACTTGATAGCCTTTGCCGAGCAGACGTTGCAGCACGACGGGGTAAGCCTTCTGCTCTCGGTTGGCCACACCGGTGCCGTAGGTGATACTATTCCCCACGCAGGCCACTTTGATTATGCGACGCGCCGATAGAGGGAGCAGAAAAAGGAGAAGAAGAAACGAAAGAAGTAGGCGTTTCATGCAGTGTGAGGTAAGGGATAAAGAATAATTCGAGAAGAAATGAAATAACTGTGTCGACAAAGATAACGAAAAGCCGAGAGAGAGTGGCATTGGCTCGGGGCTTTTTCGTATTTTTGCAACGTATCACCATAGACAGTCCCCCAACATGAAGAAATTTGCCAAAGACCTCCTCGTCGAACGCGCGGAAATGCTTCGCGAAGACTACTTGCTCTTGCACCTTCGAGATCGGGAAAACGAACTCCCTCCCATCCTTCCGGGGCAATTTGTGCAAGTGGCCGTCGAAGGTTCACCGACCACATTTTTGCGCCGCCCCATTTCGATCAACGACGCGGATGTTGCCGCCGGAACTTTTGACTTGCTCATCCACCTTGTCGGCGACGGCACACGAGCCTTGGCCAAACTTCGCAAAGGCGATTTACTGAATTGCCTTTACCCCCTGGGGAATGCCTTCCCCGTCCCCCCCATTGCAGAAGGCGCGCGCCGCGTGTTGCTCGTCGGGGGCGGTGTCGGCACAGCACCGATGCTCTACTACGGACGCGTCTTGCGCGAAGCGGGACACACGCCCGTGTTCCTGCTCGGCGGCCGCGCAGAACGTGACATTTTGCAACGCGAGCGTTTTGCGGAAATAGGTATGCTCTGTTGCACCACCGAAGACGGCAGCGCCGGCGAAAAAGGCTTCGTCACCCAGCATTCGGTGTGGAACACGGAGCAGTTTGACTTAGTGGCCGCCTGCGGCCCCGTCCCGATGATGAAAGCGGTCGCCGCCCTCTCTCGACAAAAGGGATATGCCTGCCGCGTTTCGCTCGAAAACATGATGGCCTGCGGCATCGGGGCTTGCCTCTGCTGCGTGGAGAAAACCACTCGCGGCAATGTTTGTGTCTGCACCGAAGGACCGGTGTTTGACATCGACGAACTCACTTGGCAATAACCCACCGCCCTTTGTCATCTGCACGAGGAGCGCCCACCAAGCGGTGCACCGATGCGCCGAAAGATGGCTTCAGCTCCTCCTCGCTACGACACTTTTCGTTGCTTCTCCGCAATGGGGCAACGTCAACAGCGCTGCACCTTACTTCCGCGACAACAGCCGCTGCGCCCAACCCACATTCAAAGGCTTCAATCCGACATTATAATATGGCACATCTCGAAGTGAACCTCGGTTCTCTTACCCTACAAAATCCGGTGATGACCGCTTCCGGCACTTTCGGCTACGGAGTAGAATTTGCCGACTTTGTCGATCTCGATCGACTCGGCGCTTTCATCGTGAAAGGCACCACCCTCCTCCCCCGCGAAGGCAATGACTATCCACGCATGGCGGAAACGGCATCAGGCATGCTCAACTGCGTGGGACTCCAAAACAAAGGTGTCGACTATTTTGCCGAACACATCTATCCTCAACTCACCGACATTCATTCACACGCCATTGTGAACGTGAGCGGTTCTTCGCCCGACGACTATGCCGAATGCGCCCGCCGCATCGCCGCACTCGACGGCATTCCGGCCATCGAACTTAACATCTCCTGCCCCAACGTCCACGACGGCGGAATGGCTTTCGGGGTGACTTGCTCCGGTGCCGCTTCGGTGGTCAAAGCCGTGCGCGCCGCCTATCCCAAGACGCTCATTGTCAAACTTTCGCCCAACGTCACCGACATAGCCGAGATTGCGCGCGCAGTGGAAGCCGAAGGTGCCGACTCCGTTTCGCTCATCAATACCCTTATGGGAATGAGTGTCGACATTGAGCGCCGCGTTTCGCGCCTGAGCATCGGCACCGGCGGACTTTCCGGCCCATGCGTCAAGCCCGTCGCCCTGCGCATGGTGCATCAAGTGAGCCGCGCCGTAAAAATTCCCGTTGTCGGACTGGGCGGCATCATGAATGCACAAGATGCCATCGAGTTTATGATGTGCGGCGCCACCGCCGTGCAAATCGGCACTGCCAACTTCATCGATCCCGGCGTGACAATGAAGGTCATCGACGGCATCAACACTTGGTGCGACGAACACGGCGTGAAAGACGTTCACGAAATCATCGGCGCGATCCGATAAAACTCCCGTTTCCCTTGGCCGTTCGACGCATATAAACTAACTTTGCCAAATCATCTATTTGGCAACGAGCCAACTATCCACAGCAGGGGCGAAGACACAGAACGGTCGCTCGCGCTTTTTCACGCGAGCGAAACACATTGCCTTCGATCGCCCTCGACAGCGGACTCCCCGGTTCGCACGCTCACTAACAAAACAACATAACGATCAGTTACGATGATAAAGATTACCTTTCCCGATGGAAGCGTCCGCGAATACGAAAGCGGAGTCACCGGGCAACAAATCGCCGAAAGCATTTCGCAGCGCCTGGCACAAGAGGTGCTCTCCGTCGGCGTGAACGGACAGACCGTTGAACTGAACAGACCCATCACCGAAGATGCCGAAATCGCCCTCTACAAGTGGGAAGACGCCGAAGGTAAACACACCTTCTGGCACACCTCGGCACACCTTATGGCCGAATCCATTCAAGAACTCTGGCCCGGTACGCAATTCGGTATCGGTCCCGCCATCGAAAATGGTTTTTACTACGATGTAATGCCCCCCGAAGGTGTTGTGATTCGCGAAGAAGATTTCGCCAAGATCGAGAAGAAGATGATCGAAATCGCCCAACGAAAGGAAGCGCTCCAACGCGCCCCCATTTCCAAGGCCGATGCGCTCAAATTCTTCGGCGATCGCGGTCAGACCTACAAGAACGAACTCATCGCCGACCTCGAAGACGGTCACATCACCACCTACACCCAAGGTAACTTCACCGACCTCTGCCGCGGCCCGCACTTGTTGAGCACCGCGCCCATCAAGGCTTGCAAAGTCATGGCCGTCAGCTCCGCCTACTGGCGCGGCGACGAGAAGCGTCCTATGCTCACCCGCGTCTACGGTATCACCTTCCCCAAGAAGAAGCTCCTCGATGAATATCTCGCCTTGTTGGAAGAAGCCAAGCGCCGCGACCACCGCAAGATCGGTAAGGAAATGGAACTCTTCATGTTCTCCGAACTCGTCGGTAAGGGTCTGCCCATGTGGTTACCCAAGGGTACTGCCCTGCGCCTGCGTCTCGAAGACTTCTTGAAGAAGATTCAGAAGAAGTTTGGTTACCAACAGGTGATCACGCCGCACATCGGTTCGAAGAATCTCTACGTCACCTCCGGCCACTACGCCAAATACGGTAAAGACTCCTTCCAACCCATCACCACGCCCGAAGAAGGGGAAGAATACTTCCTCAAGCCCATGAATTGCCCCCACCACTGCGCAATCTTCGCTTGGAAGCCCCGTTCGTACAAGGATCTCCCCCTCCGCATCGCCGAGTTCGGTACCGTCTATCGCTACGAACAGAGCGGTGAGCTCCACGGCTTGACCCGTGTACGCGGATTTACGCAAGACGATGCCCACATCTTCTGCCGTCCTGACCAAGTGAAGCAGGAGTTCCTCAACGTGATGGACATCATCCTCATCATCTTCAAGTCGCTGAAGTTCGAGAACTACGAAGCGCAGATCTCGCTCCGTCACCAAACCGACCGCTCGAAGTACATCGGCTCGGAAGAGAACTGGGAACGCGCCGAACAAGCCATCATCGAAGCCTGCGAAGAGAAGGGACTCAACGCCCGCATCGAATATGGTGAAGCCGCTTTCTACGGCCCGAAGCTCGACTTCATGGTGAAAGACGCCATCGGCCGCCGTTGGCAGTTGGGTACGATTCAGGTGGACTACAACCTCCCCGAACGCTTCCAACTCGAATACACCGGCGAAGACAACCAGAAGCACCGCCCCGTGATGATTCACCGCGCCCCCTTCGGTTCGCTCGAACGCTTCGTGGCCGTGCTCATCGAGCACACTGCCGGTCGCTTCCCCCTCTGGCTCACCCCCGACCAGGCCGTTGTACTGCCCATCTCCGACAAATACAACGACTATGCTCAGCAAGTGCGCGAGCGTCTCGAAGCCAACGATGTGCGCACGCTCGTGGACGATCGTAGCGAAAAGATCGGCCGCAAGATCCGCGACAACGAAATGAAGCACATCCCCTATCTCCTCGTAGTCGGAGAAAAGGAAGCTGCCGACGGTACAGTGGCCGTACGCATGCAAGGCAGCGACGGACAACAAGAAGTCATGACCATTGATGCTTTCGCCGCTCGTGTCGACGAGGAAGTGAAGGATCAATTGGGAGCATACTAAACCGTGACTTGACAAAACGAAGCCAAGCGCGAGTCTAATGTTGATTAGACTGGTATGCGCCAAGGCTAAGAAGATTGGTTATTTGAGTAGCCGGACACTGCGAAGTGTCCGGCTATGTCATTCAGAGGAAAACGGCTCAGATCGCGCTATGCCATCTGAGCCGTGTCTTTTTCGCTTTGCCCGCCTCTCGTCGGTCAAAGCCTCGTGCCACCTTGTAGCCCCCGATCCGCCCGCACGTTTCGGTGCAAAGCACGTTGAGCAGCGTCGACACCTCCTCGCACAACCTTGGGCACTCCGGGTATTTCTCCCGTAGCCTTACCCCTTTAGGCGCACCACAGGGCGCCAAACGCCCCTTTCTGTATGGGAAGAAGTATCTCCTATCTACAACGCTTTCTAAATCCCCTTTTCTAACACCCACTCCGCTGCCGCCGACACAAAGCATAGCGAGAGTGCTCAAAACGATAGATACAAAAAGAAGCGCGACACCTCTCATTGCGGAGAAGTGTCGCGCTTATTGGTTGGGTAGCGCCTAAAAGCACTGCCCTGAAGTCGATGTGCTTAGCACTGAGCGAGCTTGTTGTTCGAGCCGAGTACGTTCACGATCTTGTGTTCGTAGAGCTTCTGCATGTTGTCGCGAGCGGGTCCGAGGTACTTGCGGGGGTCGAACTCACCGGGCTTCTCAGCGAAGACCTTGCGCACAGCAGCGGTCATGGCGAGACGCGAGTCAGAGTCGATGTTGATCTTGCAAACGGCAGAAGCAGCAGCCTTGCGGAGCTGTTCTTCGGGGATACCCACTGCATCGGGGAGCTTACCGCCGTACTTGTTGATGGTGTCCACTTCTTCCTGGGGCACCGACGAAGAACCGTGGAGCACGATG
>QWCW01000560.1_pt1 | contig 14505 bp, 14 predicted proteins | sample 1972691 | NCBI WGS metagenome assembly QWCW01 (sample SAMN09866698, study PRJNA288562) | Human oral metagenome isolate pre2_saliva, whole genome shotgun sequencing... | reverse complement strand
ACGCCGCGAGCGCGTCCTGCGAAGTGTTTGACTTCGCGGTGTAGGAGGCTGGGTGTGACTGTTACTTCTGGCTCGTACTTGAAGCCGACGCAGGTCCGGTATCCTGGGCCTCCGCTGATCCAGACTTGGCGACTGGCAGCGGTGACGGTGACTGTCGTCGACTCTGAGGAAGGAGTGACGCTGGACGCTGTTACCCGGTAGAGCGTTTTCCCGCCGGAGGGAGCTTCGCGGTCTTGGACGGTCACGTCGATCGGGAGATACGAGGCGATCGTCTCCCACGTCTGCCCGTCGTCTTGCGAGCGGTCGACCTGATTAGAGACGGCAGCGACTGTCTTCCCGGCCTTCGGCGCGGGATTGGTGATGCCGATGGAGACGACGCCTGTCGAGTCATCCCACTGAGCGGTTACCTTGGGAGCCTCGGGAGGCGCATAGCGGACTTTCGATCGTCGCGTGGCTTCTGTGGAGCTGAGGCCCTCATCCGAAAGCGCAGACACCACGACGATATATTCGTGGCCGTTGGCTGCGCGCTCAGCGACTTTATATGAGTTTGCTGTGCCCTGGATCGTCTCGTCGGCGACGACGCGATTCTCTGTCGCGTCGGTGACACGGACTCGCGCGAGGACCTGCTTCGCTCCGCCCTGCTGACTGTAGGACCACGAGACGACTAGCGCGCTCGTGTCGATCGTCGGTTGAGGTGTGAGGATTCCGACGACCGGACGCGAGGAGATCAGGAAGCTCGAAACCGCGCTCCACGGAGACGCACCTGCCTCCTCGGTGGGCTTGTACATGCCCCATGTACGCACCTGCCACTCGTAGGTGCCCTCACCGAAGGCCGCGAGACTGTATTGCTGCGCGTCTCCGGTGACCGTGTAGGTAGACCAGTCAGAAGCGCCGCGAGCGCGGAGACGGATTTGAGCCTTGGTCTGGGCGGTCGTGTCTTGAGTGGCGTGGATCCACTCAAGCAGGCCCTCGCCCATCGGGATCGTCGAGCCTTGAGGCTTCAGGCCTCCGGGAGTACCCGGGACGGACAAGACATAGACAGAGTTGGAGGTCTCGCTGTATGGGGAGACGAGTCCTCCGGGTCCTAGCTGACGGACACGATACTGATGGGTAATCGAGGGATTGAAAGACGAGTGCGTCCATGACGTCGCGCCAGCCGGTGCGGTACCGACTTTGGTGTCGCCGTCCCAGATCTCGACGCCCCACCGATCACGATACGGAGTGGTCTTCGTCCACGTTACGCGGATGGCTCCGCCGGTAATCTTCGATGCTTTGACGTCTTTCGGCGCGCCGGGCGTCGAGTACAAGTCGCCGGGAGAGGTAGTGTTCGCCGACCCGGCCTTATTCTCAACCCAGCCGGATTCCGCGCCGTCATTCCTCCATGCGTGGATGCGCCAGCGGTACTGATCATTGACGGGTACGTTTTTGTCGACCCAACTACGAGCAGAGGCCGGGAGGTTAGCGAGGCGCCGATACTGCGCGGTCGAGGCATCCCAGCGATCGATGCCGAGCCAATCCGCCGGAGCGTTCGGATCGGTTGCCATGCCCCACGTGACGAGGACAGTGCCATCCGCGCGGGATGCCGCGGTGAAATTGCTCGGGGTCGGCGGGTTCCCCCAAGATTTTGCGGGGATGTCCCAGCCGACTGTGAGCTGTGGCGCGCCGCCATTCCAGATCGGGCCGATCGACGCAGAGAACTCCACGTGACGACCGCTCCCATACTCGGTGCGGTAGGTTCGGCGCTCTCGTGAGATCTCCTTCTCGTCGTATCCCCCGCGAGCCGACGAGAAGGAGAAGGGAACGTCGCCGGAGACCTCGCCCCAGCGATGGAGCGTATTGCTCCAGTTATGGCCGTAGCCATCAGCTTTCACGCGATAGACAATCTCCAGCTCGACCGAGCCGGAGTTCGGATCCCCGTGCTGATAGATATCGATTCCGACCATCAGATAGCCAGAGGATCCGGACCACCACGTCATAACTTTTACTCCTTATATATAGGTATAAGAGCGGAGGGATTAGCGACCGATTCCGATACGCTCACGCAGCGACCCACGAGAGACACTGCCAAGAGCATCGCCCGTGACCCCGTAGGCTTCGACTCGCATCCGCCCGACCAACTGATCATTAACGTCACGCACGACCAGCTCGCGAGCCGACTGGCTCTTACCAAGAGTCCAATCCGACATCATGGAAGCCCGACTGTAAGCGCCCAAGGCGTTGACTTGCCCGGCCTCGAGATCCCGAATCTGCGCCTGCCCTGCAGCCATCGTCTCTGCAATCGCAGCCTTAAAAAGGTGCTGCTTCTTGAGCGCGCCATCCGCGAGCGCTTCGACGATCGACATACCTGAATAGAGTGTCCAGCCCTTTCCGGAGAAAGGCCCTTCTTCGAGAACATCGACTTGATACCGTCGATGAGGCCTCCAATGATCTTCTGACCGGACTCAAAGAGCATCCGGGGGAAGCCCGCGACAGCGGAGAGGATGCTCGATCCGACTTGTGCGATCGCGCCGCCGATCTGAGGAATCGCCTGCACGATACCCGTCACGAGTCCGACGAGGATCTGAATACCTGCGGAGATGATCCGTGGAATATTCTGCACGAGCGTCGTGACGATCGTGACGATGATCTGCGGGAGCATCGCAATCAGCTGAGGGATGGCCTGCACGATGCCGGTGATGACGCCGATGAGGAGCTGGATGCCTGCCTCGATAATCATCGGGAGATTAGCGAGGAGCGTGTCCACGACCGTCGTGATGATCGTCGGCAGTGCCTCGATCAACATGGGGATCGCCTGGATCAATCCATTGATGAGGGCATTGAGCATGCCGACGCCTGCCTGAATGATCTGAGGCAGCGCCTGCACGAGTCCGGTGATGATGGTCGTGATGATCTGTGGGAGCATCGCGATCAGAGCGGGCAGCGTTTGCAGGATTCCGTCGATGATGGACTGGAGGAGCTGCGTGCCCATCTCGAGGATGCGCGGCAGTGCCTGCAGGAATCCATCCATGAATGTCTGGATGATCGTGGGCAGCGCGGAGATCAAGATCGGGAGTGCTTGGAAGATCCCGTCGACGAGGCCCTGGAGGAGCTGGAGGCCGGACTCGATGAGCATCGGAGCGTTCTCCACGAGGGCAGTCGTGATCGCTGTGATCATCTGAGCGACCGCGGGCAGGAGCACCGGGAGCGCATCAGAGAGACCCTTGACCAAGGCGGGGACGATCTTGCCGAAAGCATTCGACAGCTGTGGCATCGACTGCGTCACAGCGTTGATGACCATCGTGACGACATTCGTGCCGGTCGCGAGCGCCTCGGGAAGGGCCTGCGCGATCTTTTCACCATACAAGGCGATCTGCCCTGGCAGCGCCTGCAGGGTCTTGCCGATCTGTGCGACAAGCTCGACTCCGCCCTGCTGGACGATCGCACCGATACCCGCGAAAGCAGCAGCTGCGAGACCGCCGAACGCTAGGAATTTCAACATGCGACCGGGAGCGAAAAGCCCGCCGAGCTTTCCGAGAGACTGGCTCGCCTTCGGCGCGAGGTCAGAAAGCTTGGAGCCGAGGCCGTCGAAAGCCGCTCCCAGAGGCGCGAACGCGCCGCGCACGCGCGCACCAATCGGTGCGAGAGGCCCTGTGATCTTCCCCCCGATTGACGACGCGACCCCACCGATCCGCGAGACCGCAGGTGCCATTCGCTCAGCGACGCCCTCAAATCCACGCCCGACGAAAGCCGCCGACTGCGAGACAGTTCCCTTGAGGACGCCCATGCCGGAGGACAGTTTGCCATTAGCCGCTGTGAGCGCGGAGCCGAGGCGCGTTCCCCCAAACAGAGTGTCGAAGAATCCGTCGGAGACGCCGGTCAGCTCGAAGCGCGCCGCGGTGATTCGCTTGGACATTTGGCCGAAAGCGCCGGTCACTTCACTGGGGAGATTCTTGAGGGAGGCTAGAGACTTGCCCGCTTCGGGCATTCCCTTAGCGAAATCGACGACAGATCCGGAGGCTTTGCCCAGTGCTCCGTCGATTCCGCCGAAGAAGCCAGCGATTTGCTGGAAATTCTTCAGACCAGCGCCAGCTGCGAGCATCGCTCCGAAGCCACCTGTAACGGCCTCAAGCTGCCCCTTAAGACTCTTAATATTGGTTTCGCCGCTCTTGACCGAATCCGCTAGACGCTGGATCCAGCCCGCAGCGCTCTGCGCTGCAGGAGCCAACTTCTCCCCCAGCTGAGGGACGAGGCCATCGGCGACTGCATTGATTAGCTCGGTCATCGGCTTCTTGACCTCGCGCAGAGAGCCTGTCAGCTCTTTATTCAGAGAGGCCTCAAGATTGCCCCACGCGCCCTCGAATGTCGTCGCCGACTGAGCCGCCTGAATAGCGACCTCGTCGAAGCCAAGCTGCGTAATCGCCTTGTTGAAATCCTCGGCTGAGATCTTCCCCTTAGCCATCGCATCGCGGAAATCACCTGTATAAGCCCCCATATCTTTGAGGGCCTGCATGATCTTGCCCGCGCCACCGGGGATCGCGTTCGCGATCTGATTCCAGTCCTGAGTCATCAAACGGCCCGCGGCATTGACCTGAACCATCGCATACCCAAAGGCCGCGAATTCGTTTTTGCCGCCGCCCGCAGCAGCGGTCAAGTTGCCCGCGGCCTCGGCCAGCTTGTCGAAGCCCTTGACCCCGTTAGCGGCGAGCTTCGACGTCATCGACTGGATATCCTGCAGATCGTAGATCGTCTTATCCGCGTAGCTCTGCGCAGCCTCCGTCAGATCCTTGATCTTGCCCGGATCTACCCCAGCAAACTTCAGGGTATTTTGGAATTTATCCGTCGCATCCGAAGCCTTAATCGCCTCTGGGATGTATGCGCCGATAGCAGCGCCGAGACCGCCGATAGCCGCAGCCGTAGCACCGAGACCAATCTTCCCGATCGTCTCCAGCGCTCCACCGATCCCGCGAGTGAGGGACTCGCCGAGACGCGAGCCCCACGATGAAGTGGCCCCAGTGACATCGACTCCGCCTAGCTCTTTGGCGATTTCGCGCTTCATCCCATTGAATGAAGGGACGACATTAAGCCATGCGCTTCCGAGATCGGCTCCGGTCTCTGCCACTGGGAACCACCCTCTCTATTTAGATTTTCACTACGTCTCTCCCATATCGACCGCGGTCCGCGGGAGAGACAGATATGCATCGATGGCCTCCGGAGAGACCTCCTCGACGTCCTCAGATTCTTTCCGCTCGCCCACGTGTGGGCGGGGAATCGGCTTCGGAGCATTCCGCCCCTTGGCCGCGTCCTTGGTCTTCGACCACAAAAGCGTCATCAAGACATCTGCTTGATGGGCTTCAAGGTGCTCGGAGATGCCCCATTCCCAATCGGGGTTGGCCGCGCGGTACGTCCACGATTCAGGCTGGCGAGCAATTACACTCGCCAGCCTGACCGCAGTCTCATAGTCGAAAGCCCTCCAAGACTTCTGGAAATAGCGGATAAAATCCGCCTCCAGCTCATCCGGATAATTGAGGACTAGTCCTGCGAAGACGGCGATTTTGGGGCAACAGCCTGCATCGCCTTCATGAAGAATTCTTGCGCTGCCTCGATTGAGACTCGACCATCTTTATTTCGCAGGGCGTCATAGATCTCGTCGCGCTTTGCCTTGGAGCCTCCGGCCAGCCGGAGCATGACCTTCGGGAAGACGAGAGGATTCCCGTCTTGGATCTCGCCGAGCTGCTCGAGAAGCTCCATGTCGTCGAATTGCTGAGGACCGAGATTGAGCTTGACGCCCTTGATCGTGTGTACTGCCATTGTGTGTACGTCTTTCTGTGTGCGGGGGATTAATCAGAAATGATGTGTGCTGGATCAGGCCGGAAGAACGCCGCCGGAGACCGACGCGATGTACTCGCGCGCAGTGGATCCGTCGATCGCAGCGGAGGGATACGCGGTGATCGTGGTCTCGTAGCCGACTGCCTCGCCCGCCTTGTAGACGACATCGCCAACCTCAGTGACCTGACCGTCTGGGATCACGATTCGCTTGACGTAGCCACCGGCCATAATCATCTCGATCACGAAAACACGGTGAGGCATATCCTTGGCATTGTGATCGACGGTCACGAGCTTATTGCCCGAAGCGATCTTGACGTTGTCCTGGCCGTAGACCTCCTTGAGGACGTCAGGGTCGAGTGACTGGATGAACGTCATCTGGAAAGTTTCCTTGCGACCGGTGCCGACGGAGAGGACAGTATCTCCGCCCCAATCCTTGATATCTTCGACGTCCTTTTCGTTGCCATTGGTCAGGCCGTCCTCGGAGACATAGCCGAGCTTCACGAAAGCAGCGTTAAGAGCTGCTGCGGCATCGGCAGGGATCGCAGTACCGAGAGGAGCGGACGATACCGCTCCTCCCTTCTGAGGCTTCGCGGTGGTAACGAGGCCGGCTGTTTGCTGTGCCATTTGATTGGTTCCTTTCTAAAAGGGGAAAACTGTGTGCGTGTGCGGGGAGATAGGGGGATCAGAGTTCATCCCACTCTTGACCCAAGCCAGACGGAGGAGTCGGAGCCTCGGACACCGGCTGAGTGGTGTTGTAGATGATTGCGTGGACCGTGAGCTGGAATCGCTGGCTCCGACTATCCGGGTCCGCGAAGTCATACATAGATTCGACAGTCGCGTCGGCGACAGCTGGATTCGTTTGAGGCCAGCTGTCGATCGCAGCAGCGACCTTCTCAGCAAGATCCGCAGCTGCAGCCTTCGTCGGCGCCCACGCCTGCACCGCGAAAGTCGGAGAGTCAGAGAAAGCATCGATCTTGCCGCCCGTGCGCTCGATCGTCACGAACTTTTCAGGCCGCGAATCCGGGACCTGTACAAACGCCCGCAGCGGAGAGACAGCGCCTTCCAGCATTTCCCGAAGAAGAGCAGTAGAATCCATCGATTACAGCCTCCCTGCTCCGGTAGCCTTCAAGAGGGTATTCTCTTTCCGGTTCCGCCTGCGCGCCTCGAAAGTCTTCGCTTTGACGACTCCGTGCGGGCGTCGCTTTCCTTGCTTGAGATCAAAGACGAAGCCCGGGCCTGCTGCCCTGGCGATCGACTCTCCAGCTCGGACGACTGCGGGAGTCGCGAGCTCGCGAAGCGCTGCGTTATTCAGCTGGATCTTCACCTGATTACCCACAGCGCTTCACCCCTCCACGAGACGGACCTGCACCGGGCGATTCCACGCGCCGGGCACATTCTGATCTGTATACGGTTGCGGGTCTCCGATCACCTGATACATGACCCCGCGGACAGCTAGACGCGCCGACTGTAGAGACCCTGTATAGGTTTTCGGGAAATGGAGCGTCAGCGTGACCGAATCCCCGTCCGGATGCATGCCCGGCTCGAGGTCGGCAGTCCCAGCGGGCGCGACCAAGACGTTCTCGATGACGCGCTGTGCACGCCACTCGACGCTCGGCACGCCGTATGAATCCTCAGATCCTTTGACTGGGACGAAAAGTGTTACCCGTTCGCCCTGGATCATCGCTTCCCTCCGATCGTCTGGACCGACACGAAGCGACTCGCATGAATCCCCAGACGCTTGCGGTGGAGCCGCGTGAAAGACAGACTGCCAGCCGGGCTGGAAAGCGTGTACGACTGGCTATAAGGCCCGCCGGTCATCGTCGCTTGCGTCACTCCGGGGAGGACGCCTCCAGCCTGCTGGCGAGCCGAATAATTGACCATGTCGCACACGACGTCGGTCAAAGTGTCGGCTCGGATCTTCCCAGCAGCGCGCTCGGCGTAGACATCGATCCCCGTGTAAGCCAGCTCGTCACGGACGATCCGCGAGGCTCGCTGGAGCTGCGCGGTGATCGTCTGCCGGTCAGACGATGGAACCGCGCCGTACATGGCCTCGTAGTCGGCGAGGGAGGCAAACGCCTCCGAAGAATTGGTCTCTGGATTAGGCATCTGCCTCCCCCTCCTTTATCTACTAGCCCTCAGTGGGTACCTCAGCCGGAGAGCCCTCCACAGGAGCCTCATCCTCGACGGGATCCGAAGCCGCGAGCGCGATGCCGTAGTCGTCTCCGAGTTCGTCGATGATGGTTTGGGCTGTGGTTTCGTCGGTTTCGGCGAGGCCGTCGTGGAATTCGACGCGCGGATAGGTGACGAGCAGTTCCGGGTGTTCCGGGCAGGTGAGTGTGACCATTGGTGTCTTCTTCTTAGCCATTCGTTTTCCCTTCTTTCTGATCAGCCCTGAGCCACGGTGAGAACGCCGTGAGCCTTCTCATTGCCGTAGATCAAGCCGGTCTCGCAGTACAGCTGGACCTTTTCGGCTGCGCCCGTCTTGGAGAGAGTCTCGGCGAAGAGATGACCCTTTCCGGGGACTTCGAGGAAGGCAGGCTTCAACTGCTCGAGCGAAGCAATGACAAGCTTGTCGAGTGGGAGGTAGCGGTTGAGCATGATGTTGCAGGAGCCGAAATCCGTCTCGATCGTCTGCAGGTTGACGCCGCCCAGATTGCGATCGGCGTTTTTGTAGCCTGCCTCCTTGATGAAGATGCGAGACAAGGCGCGCTTGAGAGGCGCGTTGACGATGATGGTTCGTGTCTCGGACTCCTGAATGCCTCCCGAGGTCCACACCTTTTGCATGAGGTCGAGGACTTCGTCCTCGGTCAGCTGAGAGGCCTTGTGGGTCGAGGTTGCGGTATTGGTGGTTGCCGCGTTGATGAGGCCGCGGGTCTTGCGCGGCGTGGCGTTGGTGGTGGGCTGTGAGAAGATGCCGGTGAGGAACGCCTTCTCGATGTCTCGCGCGATTTCCTTGAGCTTCTGATCGATCTGCCATTGCAGCTCATCGGCAGGGATGGTGCCTGCGGTTACCTGAGTTGCGCCGGTGCCGGAGCCGATCTGTCGGGTCGCGCCGAGCTTGGTGTAGGAGACCGCGACGGCTTCCTGATGGATCTCGAGAACATTCAAGGCTGAGAAGCGCGCACGCGCTTCGAGAGCGGTCGCGTCGGCGCCTTCGGTGCGCTGACGGGAATCATCGGCGTCGCGAAGGTCGTACCCTTCCCACGTGATGACAGAAGAGTCTACGGATTCGCCTCCGGTGAGTCCGCCGATCGCGGAAAGCAGAGGTGTGTCTTCGGGAGACGCGTTGAAAAGCTCGCCGACGTAGTTCGGACAATTGTAGGTCGTCGCGATTCCGGTAATAGATGCCATGAAAGGACTCCTTAAAAGAGAGAAGAAAGGTGTTGATGGGATGGTTAGCCGCGCGCCAACTGCGTGAGCTTGATCGCCTTCAGTCGGGACGACAGCTTGAAATCTCCGGACTGCTGCGCGGCAAGAATCTGATCATCGATCGACAGAATTGCCGGGCGCGCAGGGAAAGCCCCTGCACCAGAGTCTGAGAGCTTCGGAACCACAGGCGCAGCTGATTCTCCGCGCCAATCGGCGAGGCGCTTCGCGTATTCAGCGATCTCCTCGTCCGTATCTCCTCGGATCAGATCCGCGGGCACGCCGTACTCTGACGCGGCTGCAGCGATCTTTTCTGTGCGCTCGGCAGCGCGTTGGCGTTCAGCGACTTCAGTGCGGAGGCCTTCGATCGTCGCGTCCTTGTCGGAGATTGCGGCCATCAAAGACTCGACCTGCTTGCGGTCAGCCTTGGCTCGACGTTCCCACTGTCGGGCGTGGGCCTTCCAGTCTTCGGGAGCTTCGACTTCGCCTGACTGTGTGTCTGCCGCGGCCTCGGCCTCGGCCTTCGCAGCGGTTTCCGTGGAGTCGGTGGCCTGCGTAGATTCGGTGTCGGCAGCTGCCTGCGCAGCTCCCTCAGCCTTTTCATCTGCAGTCCCCTGTGCGGTGGTGGTTCCGGTAGTCATTAGTTGTTTCCTTCCATGCGGAATTGGAATAATTGAATTGGCCCGCGTCTATGCAGAAGCGGGAAGACTAGGAGCAGCCGCGAGCGCTCGTGCGGCTGTGATGGTGCCTCGGGTTTTGCCGACTTCGACTTCGACCTGAATAGTGACGTCGTTGACTCGTTTGGTGAGTGTGAGTGTCTTGCCGGTCTTCTCGATCGAGGTTGGCTGGAGCCACGCTAGAGTGACGGCTCGGTCGATGTCGGTGACTTTCCAGTCTTTGGGGAAAAGCCCCGTCCCTGTCTTGAGCCACGGTTTTTGCTTGGCTCGGATTCCTTCCGGGCCGAGCTTGAGTTTCTTGCCGTCGACGAGATACGTGCCCCGCGCGGAATCGATCAAGCTTGTCTTGACGCCGTCGTTTGTTGCGTCGGGGAAAAGCGCGCGAATCTGCGCGGCCAGCATGTGGGGGTCGCTGTCGAATCGAGCGAGCCCCAAATCGTAGAGACTTTCACGCGCGGCCTTATACATGGCCTCGAATTCACTCGGGTCATACCCGTGGATAATCGGCTTATCAGACCATGAGGGAACGATCTGGCAATCGCAATCGGCGTGGGAGCGGGTGAATTGGGCGGTCTCCTCGCTCTTATAGACGAAGCCTCGGCCCGCCCACATCAAGCACCAAGCGCAGGTCGTCGCGCCTGCAGGGACGCGCGCGTAACGCGGTTTCGCTGGGTCATGGTAGGCAGCGTGGAGGCCGGTTTCGCGGGCTGCGGAGGTCACGAGCTGTTTGGCTCGGCGCTGCAGGATTCCGACCGCTGCGAGGCGTCCGCGCTGCGCGATCGCTGATACAGCCTCCTCGATGACCTTGCTCGTACGCGAGTAGTCGATCAGCTCGCCGGGCATCTCCGGGGAATATGCCTTCTTGATGCCTGCAGCTGCTCGAGCGTCCTCATACCATTCAAGAGTCGCGCTGGCCGCGAGTTGAGCCTGCTCTTCGACGAGGCGCGGGAAGAGTTCGTCGAGGACGTCGCGCAGGGTATCTGGATCGAGGCCGTCGAGACTCTCCCACAGCTCCCCTACTCGACTAGCAGCGAGACGTGAGGCACTTTGGTTTGCGTCGGCTAGTTTCTGCACGTCGAGGAAGTCCACCGCGCCTCACCCCTTCTTTACTTATCTTCGAGAGTCTTCGTATCCGCCTCGGGAAGACGCAGCGAGACAGGCACGGCTCCGGTGAGTTTCACGCCGGGGATGCCAAGTACCTCGAGAGCCGAGTTCGGATCGACACCAGCGCGAACCGCGACACCGAGCGCGTCGAAAGCCGACTTAGCCTGCTCAGTGGTCAGGCCTCCCGAGACGGGAGCAGGAGACTCGACCGCAGGAGCAGGCGCATCGCTCGTCTGAGCAGGCCGCGAGCTTTGGAGTCGCTCGAGGAGGCCCGAGGCTTCGGCGCGACGCTTATCGGACATGAGGCGCGCGATTTGCGATGAGCTGTAACCCAGCTCCTCAAGAATCACCGGGGAAGACGCGAGCCAAGGCATCGCCGCGACCTGCTTCACGATCGCGTCGGATTGGGAGACGATCGACGGATGAGCCGGATCGCCCCACCGCGTCGCGAGCGTGCGGATGCCGTCCGGTGCTTCATCGAGGCCATCACGTAGCATCACGGCATGCATATAGATGCGGTTGAGTGCGCCGTCGTAGACGCGCTGCGCATTTTTCGCCTTGATGACCAATTCCTCTTTGGCCGCGTACAAAGCCTCCGCCGAGGAGGGATTATCCTGCACGACGCCAAGCGAGGAGACAGGCAGGCAGGAAACTCCTGCCAGTTCGGTCGCCAGCGCGCGCATTTGCTCGGTGAAAGGCTGAGACGACTGCTGAGGAAGCACGGTAACCTTCGGGCCTTCCGGCTCCTCACCATTAGAAATGGTCTTGACTGTTCCGAGCTTCCAGTCCCACGATCGCAAATCGTCGATGAGATCGGAGTCGACGCCGGAGAGGAGGATTCCCGGAGCCGTGAAAAGCTCCGTCGCCAGCTCCTCACGAAGCACTGTTCGCATCGCCCGTTGGGTGATGCTCATGACATCTCGGGAAATCCGCGAGCGCCCCAGAGGTCGATCGAGGGAAGGCTCGAAAGGCAGCGCCTCCATCATTGGCGCGCCGATGCCGTGTAGCTCGGCGTGCACGACCTCCCAATGACCATCGGGGAATGGGACGATGACATATGTCGAATCGACCGTATATAGGGTCATCCGGGTTGGTCGGCCAGCATCGTCTACGTCATCGATCGTCAGACCATAGGAGAGACGTCGACGTACCCGATCCCAGAGGCCCGTCGCCCAGTCCGCGGAGTGTCCTTGGATGATCACGGGAGGTTCGCCGGGTCCTACGCCCTGGCGCAGCGTGAGGAAAGCGACGCTGTGCGTGAGGCTCGATGGAATTGTCTGCGCGATCTCGAGATCGAAAGACGTCTCGGCCAAAAGGTCGTTGATGCCGAAAGGATTCTCCTCACCGCCTGCAGCGGTGACGCCGTCCCAGATGAGGAGGTCTGAGAGACCGAAGACCACTTTCCGCGGCCAGCCGATGACCGCTCCGAGTTGGTCGACCATGTCGTCAGGGACTGAGATGTTGAGGTTGTCGGGTCGGACGATCCCGTCCAAATACGCCTGTCGCAGTCGGTTGCGAGGTTGTTTAACTCGCCAAAGCTCGATCAGCTGCCCGAGGGCCTCGAGTTCCGGTCCCGTGAGCCCTAAAACGTTGGGTGTGGGGAAAGCGACGGGAGTCGCGATCATGAATTTCTTCGCGGTCAAAGTGCCCTCGCTTTCTTACCGGGTCGACGTTTCGTTGTTTTCGCTGCTAGGACTGCTGCAGAAGCCGCTTCGAGAGGCGTGTCGTCTCCGTCTGGCGTGGATGCTTCCCATCCCCACGAGCCATCGCGCGAACGAATCTTCTTATCGCAAACGGCCACTGATGAGTTCAGCGCGTCTTCTGGGTCGCCCTCGGGATGAGTGATCCGACCATCCCGCAAGCCCTCAAAGAGCAAGGAGCAGGATTGGAAATATTCCTTGGTTGTCATGATGTGGACGAGGCGCTTCGAGACTCCTCGGGCCTCGAGAGCATCCGCCAAGGCGAGCGCTCCTGAGCCTCCGACGAGATTGATCTGCGCGGCTCGGTCTTTGCGCTCTGCGAGCCAAGAGGCCACAGCCGAGACCCCGTCATCAGTTGCGCCTGTATAGGTGTCGATCACATTGATATGGAATTTCGTATCGAGACCTTTGCCGGTTTTGAGTGCTCCTGCGAGTGCTTGGCGTTTGCCGTCTGCGCTGAAAGCCACGGCAAAGGAGCGGATGCCGTCTGCGGGTGCGTCGGCTGTTGACGCGGTCCATGTCGTGGGGTCGATCGCGCGGGATGCGCCAGCGTGTGCAGGCCACATGCCAAGACGTTCGCGAGCAAAGCCCTCGTCTGAGAGTGTTTGCCGCTCTAGCTCGATGAAAGCCTTCTTGATACGCCCTGCGACGAAGCCTGGATTCGTTGCCTTCCACAGCTCGACATCGTCGAGATTGACAGGAGCGTCGGGATCTGGACTCCATTCATGCCAACAAAGCGCGCCCGGATGATCTGATAAAGCTTGATCGCGGATGCGAGCAAAGATCGCGCCGTTGGCATTAGGCCCGGGGACAGTACCTGTGTAGATGACCTGTGAATTCCCAAGGTGGCCTGCAGAGCCGGTCGAGGTCAAAGCTTCTAGCGCGTCCTCGGTGAGTTCCTGAGCCTCGTCTAAGACGATGAGGTCGGCGGTAAAACCACGGCCAGACGATTTCGATCGCGCGATGACGCGGAGGCTTCCTCCGTGCCAGCCCTTCTCAGGATCATTCTTGAGGATGATCGCTTCTTGGCCGTTGACGTTGCGCACCTGCTCGACCATTGCATTTAGCTCGGGATAGCGGGCATTCTCATCATTGGCTTTGACGCCGAAGAATTCCTTGAAGCGCCGGTAATGGGCTTGCGCTGTCTTGACCTCGTGTGCCGAGTGGAGGATATTTTCGCCAAGGAGGACGAGGCCGAAAAGCTCACGCATCTCAAGCAAAGCGTTTTTCCCGTTTTGGCGAGAAAGCGACAGGCCAGCGATCGGATGCTTCCATTCGTCGCGGCCATTGGCTGCGAGCCAGTCTTCAAGGACGAGATCCTGCCAAGCGTCCGGAGTCAGGCCAAATTGCGAGGCAAAGTCCCCGGCCAGCTGACCGAAGCTCTTAGCCCGACGATCGGCGGCGACGTGCAGGCGCGGAGCTTGAGCGCTGTTGCGCCAATCGAGCTTGGAAGTTGACAACCGCGCTGCCCTCCTCCGCTGACGATTCCGCTTCTACCTGTGGTTTCTGCACTCCAGCGATGTCGGTAATCAGCGCCCTGGCTTCGCGGACAAGCGGAGCGCGCTGGCCCGCGTCGGCATACTCGATCGAGACGAGCGTCGTTTCGAGGAGACGCAGGCGCGCCTCTTGGGGATCAAAGGAGGGCTTCGTTTCGTCTGTCTTTTTCTTCTTTGCCAACGCCAAACACCCCCAAACCTCAATAAATAAGCCAAAAGGCCGCGAGCGCGACCATCAGATACCCCGCAGACGCCCCACGCGATCCCCTACCGTGCGTTCACGCCCTCCGACCCGTTTTCGAGGTCAAGGCCCAAAATAACGGGGGGGTATCTCGCTATACCTCGTGGGCGCTAGTC
>QWCW01000434.1_pt1 | contig 14506 bp, 9 predicted proteins | sample 1972691 | NCBI WGS metagenome assembly QWCW01 (sample SAMN09866698, study PRJNA288562) | Human oral metagenome isolate pre2_saliva, whole genome shotgun sequencing... | reverse complement strand
AATGGCACAACGATATGACCAGCACGGATATTGAAAGCTTTGCTAAATGATTTCTGCAACCAGAACTGTTCGAGTTCAACCTCGCCACCTTTCTCTGTTTCATGTTCGAACTCAATAGCCTCATCTGCCTCGTATTCGATAGCAGAACCAGACCCGCCATGTTCAAACTCAATCTCAGAACCTAATGACCAGCCCTTTCCGAAATCGTAACCAAGGTAGATAACGGCATGTGGAATATCAAATCTTCCATGACTTGGGTCCTTCTTGTAAAGGCCAGGTGTCGTATAACGATTTCCGTTGTCACTATAAAAGTTACGTGAATAAGCAGCTTCGCCATATCCACCAAGGCTTAGTTTATTTCCCTTGGCATGGTTCATTACAGAGTCAGCTGCGTTTACTTGTGCTTGTGCTACGGCTGCACTTGATAATAGTGTAGCTAAAATAATACCTGATGTAAACTTCCTCATTAGAGTTATTATTTAGATATTTATAATTTGTATGCAAAGTTATAATATTATGAAAGAATTGACAATACCTAAAATTGTGGATATTCTTTGCCTTTAATGAGAAGCGTTATCTACCTTATTGGGTTTTACCTTCATAATATGTAGGTATTATTGGAATTGTTATAAATAATATTTTTTGTAATAGTTTACAACGTTGTTGTGTTTAATTGATATAAGTTGTTTGAAATCAATGGATATATTGTAGGGTGTGATTCTCCGAAAACTTGAATAAGGATTAAGCCTTTCTATAGAACTACTCAGTCTTGAACTGTATGGCATTTGTTTTGGGAACGAACACTGTTTAACCTGCTGAGCCACACTAACATGGGTTGTACATAGTCTTATTCTTTACGAACTTCTTATCTTTCAATGATATATCACGATCGTGGTTACTATTTATGCGATGTGTATTAAAGTTTGACACTGCATTTGAACATAGGTAGAAGCGTAATAAATGTCATTATAATAAGGTATAGTAAGCCACCCTTGTCTATCGAACTTATACGGAGAAGTCATATCAGATACCAACAATAAATTATATTTCTCATGTTAATTCACTTCAAGCGTGTGACCAATAGCCTTGATAGACACTGTCATGTAAGTAATAAAAAATAATTACATTTAATCATCAAAATATCATGTAATAAAATGATAGATATTAGTAAAATGTAAACTCACAACACGCAGATAACCAATAAGTTATGATAACGTTTGAAGAAGAGGCCTAATTAGATACAAGAAGGGCGTTAACAACACGCAAGAAGGGCATGTTCTTCATGCTTGTTAGGCGTCTTTTAGAAGGCAATAGGACATGTTCTGTGATAGAGTAGGGCTGAAAAGGTTTTACAACTTATACAGGATTGCCCTCTTATAGAAGCTATTTCTATAAGAAGTAGTTCTCTAATTCTTTTATTGAAGTGTCGTTTATCTTATCTATGTTCTTAACGATTGCGCCCTTCTCCATCAGTATTATTCTGTCACTAATGTCCGTTGTGTGGTGGAGGTTATGGCTGGATATGAGGATAGAAGCCTGATGTTGTTGTCTATACTTGGACAGTAAGTCCTTTAGTTGGTTCTGACTACTGGGGTCAAGGAAGTTGAATGGTTCGTCAAGAATTACATACTTAGGACAGTGAAGCAGGGCAGTAGCAATACCAACCTTCTGTTTGTTGCCTGCAGAAAGCTCCCGAATATAGGTTTTCCCGTTAAGGATATCTTCACTAAGGAAGGGAGAGAACGCCTTAATTCTTTCTTCTAATCTTTCTTCCTCGATGTTATTGACTTTACCAATAAAGGTGAAGAACTCTCTTGGCGTAAGGAAATCAATAAGGAAACTCTCATCAAGATAGGCAGAGACATAGTTCTTCCATGACTCTTCAAGATGAGAGACTCTTGTGCTACTAAGGCTAAGTTTGTCTTCACGCTGATTGTTTGTCTCATCCGATAGACAGAAGTTAACCTCACCGCTATCGGCTTTTATGAGGTTCAGAATCAGTCGGAAGAGTGTAGTCTTACCAGCACCATTATTCCCAACAAGTCCAATAATCTCGTTAGAAGGGAAACAAAATTCGGGGATAGACACAGCTGTCTTATCCCCGAAAGTCTTTATAAGGTTATTAACGAATATCGCGACCATGGCAATTCTTGAATTTCTTACCGCTACCACATGGGCATGGGTCGTTAGGACGAGGCATCTTGTCAGCACGATATGGCGTGTGGTTTACTTCTTGTGCCCCTTCGCGGGTGTCATGCTGAGCTGCAGCAACCTGATTAGGGTCGTTAAGTTCAACCTTCTCTTCCTTGTACTGCTGGCTATGTTGCTCTGGTGCAGCTTCCTGAATATCCTCAGCAGGTTGCATCTCAGGTATCTGACCGCGCATAAGAACACTTGCTGTACGGTTGTTCATATCGTCTATCATGTTGTCCCACAGCTTTACACTCTCCAGCTTAAAGATGAGTAATGGGTCCTTCTGCTCGTATGATGCATTCTGAACAGAGTGACGTAGGTCGTCTAATTGACGTAGGTTCTCTTTCCAGTCATCGTCGATGATATGGAGGAGGATAACCTTCTCAAACTGTTTAACAACCGATTTAGCTTCGCTCTCGTAAGCTTCTTTCAAGTCGCAAGGAATGTTGTAGACACGTTGTCCATCTGTGATAGGAACCATGATACGCTCGTACATTGCCCCTTGGTTCTCATACACCTCTTTAATAATAGGCCATGCAACAGTCTGGATACGCTCTGTCTTACGTGTGAAGGCGTCCATAGCAGCTTGGAAACTGCGTTCAGCAAGTTCTTCAGTATGACCTGCAGCAAGCTCCTCTTCGGTGAATGGGCATTCTATTGCAAGTACTTTCAAGAACTCTTCTTTGCATCCTTCGTAGTCATTGCGCTCGACAATGCTTACACAACGGTCCCAGATGATATTAGAAATATCCATACCAATACGCTCACCCATCAATGCGTGACGACGCTTCTCATAGATAACCGTACGCTGCTTGTTCATGACATCATCGTATTCCAACAGACGTTTACGGATACCGAAGTTGTTTTCTTCAACCTTCTTCTGGGCACGCTCGATACTATTAGATATCATTGAACTCTCAATACGCTCACCATCTTCAAAGCCGAGGCGGTCCATTACCTTGGCAATACGCTCTGAACCGAAGAGGCGCATCAGCTTGTCTTCAAGTGAGACATAGAACACTGATGAACCAGGGTCGCCTTGACGACCAGCACGACCACGTAACTGACGGTCTACACGGCGGCTTTCGTGACGTTCAGTACCAATGATTGCAAGGCCACCAGCATCCTTAACTTCCTGCGTGAGTTTGATGTCGGTACCACGACCAGCCATGTTAGTTGCGATGGTCACAGCACCGAGTCCGTCTACAGAACGACCAGCCTCAGCTACGATCTGAGCCTCCTTAAGGTGCTGCTTTGCGTTCAATACCTGGTGAGGAATCTTACGCATGTTAAGCATCTTACTTAAGAGTTCACTAATCTCAACGGATGTTGTACCCACAAGACATGGGCGGCCTTGATTTCTCATAGTCTCAACCTCGTCGATGACAGCCGCATACTTCTCACGTGCAGTCTTATAAACACGGTCTTCCATATCCTTACGTTGGATAGGACGGTTCGTAGGTATCTCTACAACATCGAGCTTATAGATATCCCAGAACTCGCCTGCCTCGGTTGAAGCAGTACCCGTCATACCTGCAAGCTTGTGATACATACGGAAATAGTTCTGTAAGGTGATGGTAGCAAAAGTCTGTGTTGCAGCCTCCACCTTTACGTGCTCTTTGGCCTCAACAGCTTGGTGTAAGCCATCGCTCCAACGACGACCTTCCATGATACGACCCGTCTGCTCGTCGACAATCTTAACCTCACCGTTCAAGACAACATACTCATCGTCCTTATTGAACATGGTGTAAGCCTTCAGAAGTTGCTGTAAGGTGTGTACGCGCTCACTCTGAACACCATAGTGAGCCATCATTGCATCTTTTCTTTCGATGTATGTCTGCTCATCAATAACATGGTCATCTTTCTGCTTCTCAAGTGCCGAAAGCTCTGTTGTAATATCTGGTAAGACGAAGAGCTGATCGTCCTTAACCTGATTAGCCAACCATGCAGTACCCTTATCAGTAAGGTCGCATGAATTCATCTTCTCGTCTGTTACGAAGTAGAGAGGCTCAATAGCCTTTGGCATTTCACGGTTGTTATTAGCCATGTAATACTCCTCTGTCTTCAGCATACCGGCCTTGATACCTTCTTCAGAGAGGTATTTAATGAGAGCCTTGTTCTTTGGCAGTGCCTTAAATGAGCGATAGAGGGCAAGGAAACCTTCCTCTTGTAATTTCTGGAAAGTCTCTTTGTTGTTAGCATTCTTCTGTGCTTCAGCCAACTTATGGCGTGCTTCAGAAAGAAGCTCAGTAGCTTGCTTGCGCTGAACCTCATACAGACTCTGAACCAATGGTTGGAATTCTTCGAACATCTGAACGTCACCCTTTGGTACAGGACCACTGATAATAAGTGGTGTACGAGCGTCGTCAATCAGCACAGAGTCGACCTCATCGACGATAGCATAGTTGTGCTGGCGTTGTACAAGGTCTGCTGGTGACACTGCCATATTGTCACGTAGATAGTCGAAACCGAACTCGTTGTTAGTACCGAAGGTGATATCAGCTTGATAAGCCTTACGACGAGCAGGCGAATTAGGCTGGTGCTTATCGATACAGTCAACTGAAAGACCATTGAACATATAGAGTGGTCCCATCCATTCAGAGTCACGCTTTGCCAAATAGTCATTGACTGTCACGACGTGAACACCGTTTCCTGTGAGGGCATTGAGGAATACTGGTAGGGTAGCAACAAGCGTTTTACCCTCACCAGTAGCCATCTCAGCAATCTTACCTTGATGTAGAACGGTACCACCAAATATCTGTACATCGTAGTGAACCATCTCCCATTTCAAGTCATTACCACCTGCTGTCCAGTGATTATGGTAGATAGCTTTATCGCCATCAATGGTAATAAAGTCCTTTGAAGGGTCGGCTGCCAACTCGCGATCGAAGTCTGTAGCGGTGACAATTGTCTCTTCATTCTCTGAGAAACGGCGTGCGGTATCTTTAACAATAGAGAAGGCAACAGGCATAACCTCGTCGAGTGCTTTCTCATAATTGTCCAAAGCCTCTTTATCAAGTTTATCTATTTGATTGAAGATAGCCTCACGCTCTTCAAGAGGTGTCGCTTCGATTGTTGCACGAAGTTCTGCTATCTTCTCTCGTTGTTCCTTACCTGCGTCCTGAACATACTGTTGTATCTCCTTTGTTTTGGCGCGCAATTCATCATTGCTAAGTGCTTTTATCTCTGGATATGCAGCCTTAACCTTGTCAACGTAAGGCTGAATAAGCTTCATATCACGTGTTGATTTATCTCCAAAAATTGCCTTTAATATCTTATTGAAATTCATTTATTCTAAATCGTTTGTTTATTTATACGTGAGGTAGTTACCACCTCTTATTATGTTACTAATTCCATGCAAGCTAATATTAAATAGTTGCTTCTTACGATAAAGAATATAGATTGGGGGCACGAATCTTAATTCCACTCCTCAACGAAGGGTTTGGAAGGAATTGTTCTAACTTTTGGTAGTTATTTGATTTAGCTTTGAAATCAGTAGGATAGGTGTCATATATGTCTGCAACAAATACCGCTTTGTTTTGTGCAGGTTCTATTTCTTCGTCCTCCTTAATCTGCTTAAAGGCCTCAAGAACAGATAATATATCTTGTTCAACACCCTTAAATGCTTGTTGATGACAAAGGTCTTCGATGTTAACATCACCCAATGCTATCTTTAGCACAGACTGATAGCTCTGTGCTTCTACTCCTGTTGTCGCAAGAACGACAAGTAAAGCGGTGATGTATTTATTCATTATCTTTTATCTCTTTGAATTACTTCACGGTAGTAACCGATTTGCTAATTCGTAAATGTACTATGCAGTGTAATAGCAAGAATGATGCCACAATTATTATTGGAACGGGTATTTCTTGGATAAAACGTCCGAGAATTCCTATTATAATAAGTATTCCCCATATCTTCCACCACAATGTTTTCTTCCTTTTAACGGTAGGATAAAGAAAGAACAAAGGTAAAGGATTGAAGAAGAAGATGATGAAATTCAAGCTAACACATGGGTGTTGCGAGAATATCATTATAAAGAGAATAATACCTATAAGCCCTGATGTTAGCATTAAAAGGGCATCCCAAAGCCAGTAAACACGCTGTTTTCGATAGCTAAAGAGCGTTATTATGATGCTGATGGTTGCAAAAAGAAATGCAACAAAGATTGGAGAGAGTAATGACGAAGGCTCTGCCTCTGTTGTCTCAGCTGGCAATAGTTCATTAGTCTCCTTTACTAAAGGCTTTCCGTTATAGGTTGCTTTGTCGAAATCGCCCCTTAGGTTCTCTGGTAGAAACTGCTGTTCAGACTTTGTTGTCTTACGGTCAGCATTCACACCCAGTAGGAGGTCTTCCCCAAACTGTGACCACTTATCTTTATAGTTCCATTTATGTATCATAGAACGGAACGTTGCATCTGGTTTAGCTGGCGGATAAACAACCCTTCCATGCAGGTGGCTGACTATCATGTCACGGGCCCTTGTGGTGCAGTTGTCAAAGAAGTAGTTGTAACGATAAACCACATTCTCTGGCTTCATGTTCTCCTGTAAAGCCTCATAGATAACTTCCTTGTCCTTAGGTGATAAGTTCAGAACCTGCTCTACAACGCCTCGTCCCTCGTAACTATATTGTGCGAGGAAATCATCCATGGCTTGTATGCCCATGCGATAATCGGTCATCCCAAGTACAAAACGAGGAATAAAGTAGGTTTGATCAAGGGAGAATATACCATAGTTAATGGCCAAGTCTAATCCTTTCCCCTTGTCATAATAGCGAATGGCGGTGTGTCCATATTGCGCCCAAACCTCTTTTCCAGGCGAACAAGTTAAGAGGGATATTTGAATACTATCGTTATTATTCATAGACTGAGCCCCTGCCGTAATATTAACGACAGACAAGAGAGCAGTCAAGACAATATATAATAATCCCTTCTTCATATCCGTCGCAAAGTTACTAAAAAAGCATGAGAGCACAAAGAAAGCTTATTAAAATTTATTGTTGACTAATAAAACTTATTAAGCAGCTTGTCTTCTGTAATGTTCTGTCGACATTTTTATAGTCATTCAAACATTCCTCATTATTCTCTTTGAACTCTGCTTGTGTGCAAAATTCAGCGTAACTCTGCAACAGGCGAGGGCATCCTACTGCATTTGTGGCTTTCATCATAGAGGCATTTCTGTATTCACTCCACATCTCGACTATATCTATCTGGTTGTAAAAAATCATTACATAGTAGAGATCTAAATATCTTTTTAAGAGTAATATATCTTCTCTTCAAACTAAGTTTGTAATCTACATGTAATCAGAATGTTATAAGTAGCGTTTAAGAAGATGCCTTTCTTGCCCCAAGAAGAGCGTCTTTAACGTGCAAGAAGGGCGTGTTCTTGAATGTTGAAGAGCATCCTCTCATCCCATTCTCACCCTCTTCTCAGAATCGGTAGGGTGTGATTATTGAAATATCCTTACATTTCTAAAGAATATGTTGAGTATTTCTTCGTTCCCCTCGGTAGCCTAATATGAATAATTCGATGAATATTTATCGCAGAGCAACACAGAAATCTTGCTTATAGGCGTAGCTTTACAAAGGTCTGTTCTGCCACAAAATATCACAGAAATTAAAGCTAAGATGAGTGATTTTGCGTTGTATTTTTTTAGGTCTAATGGTTCTTCGAGGACTCTCGCCATGTATGAAAAGACGCTGTTTTGGCTGCATTTCTTTGAGTCGTAGAGCACCCATAAACTTTTGTTAGCAGTTTATGAAAGCAATAACCTTATAATCTACATTCGGTTCCATTCTGTCTTATCGATCAGTGATAACCCTTGCCTTTTCAAGCATATCTAAATTGCTTGCTCGTAAGAGACGAATTTCTTAAAATCAATTTTCCTGTCATTTCTGTCATCTTAAATGTGCGCTTAATTGCTTATAATACAATGAATTAACCTTAAATGTTAAATGTGACAGCAAATAAAAATAAAACTAATTTCGTTATATGAGCTTTTATATTCGACTTCAATCGGTAGGTTTTACCACTACAAACGTTTAGTGCGTATCCGACTAACGAAGGTAAGAAATCATAACTTTTGTATTGGAAATATTTATTGAACATTACTATTAAAATTCAAAATCCTTTATTGTTTTTCTGCAATATAGATTTTTTTTAATAACTTTGCGCCAATATATCGTTAAGACATATCGTCAGAATAAGAAAAAGAAAGCGAATGAAAAAGATAATTGCTACAGCATTCCTTGTAGGACTTGCTTTACAAGTGTCAGCTCAAAGTGGTACGAACTCTCCATATAGCCAGTATGGATTAGGCGCTTTGGCTTCTCAGGCAACAAGTTTTAATCGTGGAATGAACGGACTGGCGTACGGCTTTCATGAGCACAGCCAGGTTAACTACATGAACCCTGCTTCATACGCTTCAGTTGACTCTCTTTCGTTTATCTTCGATGCTGGTGTAAGTCTTCAGTTGACTAATTTTGAAGAGAAGGGAAAGAAGATCAATGCTAAGAATGCTGATATTGAATATGTTGTTGCATCGTTTAGAGCGTTTAAGCACGTGGGTGTGAGCTTTGGTCTCTTACCTTATACAAATGTTGGTTACAACTTTAGTAACACGCAGAATGTAAATGCTTTCCCAAGTACATCGTCTCCTAATGCCACCTATTCTAATACGTATAGTGGTAATGGTGGTTTGCATCTCGTTTACTTGGGTGCGGGTTGGGAGCCATTCAAGGGCTTCTCTTTTGGTGCGAACATTGCTTATTTATGGGGAACACTAAATCGTAATTCTACTAATTCATATAGTGATAGTTACGTAAATACCCTTTCTAAGAACTATACAGCGCAGGTGAAGAGTTATAAGGCCGACTTTGGTGTGCAATATACTTATCCTATTGACAGAAAGAACGAGTTGACTTTGGGTTTAGCCTATTCTCTTGGACACACGTTAAACGCAGAACCAGAGTGTGATTTGATATCAACTAACTCACAGACAAGCGTTTCGGATACAACACGTTATGTTGTTTCAAAGGCTTTTGAACTCCCACATACGTTCGGTGTTGGCTTGATGTTTAATCATAACAATCGTCTAAAGTTCGGTGTTGACTATCAGTTGCAGAAGTGGGCTAAGATTAGATACCCACAACTCAATACTATTAGTGGTACGACAAGCTATAGTCTTGTTGATGGACAGTTTAATGATCGTCACAAGTTGACACTTGGTGGTGATTATTGCAAGGGCGAACGTTATCGTGGTTTCTTTAGTCGTATGCACTATCGTGCTGGCTTCAGCTATGCAAGTCCATACTTGAAGATAAATGGACAAGACGGTCCACGTGAACTATCAGCAAGCCTTGGTGTAGGTATTCCTATTATGAATGCCTATAATAATCGTAGTATGTTGAATATTAGTGCAGAGTGGGTAAACCAGAGTGCGACAGGTCTGATAAAGGAAAATACATTCCGTATCAACGTTGGTCTGACCTTCAATGAGCGTTGGTTTGCTAAGTTCAAGGTAGAATAATATGCGTTCAAGCCTTTATTCTCTTATAATATGTTTGGTATTACTTACGGCGAGCTGTGCCATAGTTTCCTGTTCAGAGGAGCATGAGCATACAGCTCCTGCTATTCATGACCGTGACTCGGTGCCGGTTATGACGACGTATGGTGTCAATACGCTCATTTCTGACTCGGGCGTAATCAAGTATCGTATTGTTACTGAACAATGGGATATTAATCAGAATAAAGACAACTCTTCACGTTGGACTTTCAATAAAGGAATCCTACTAACACAGTTTGATTTGAAGAAGCATGTGGTAGGTTATATTCAATGTGATACTGCTGTCTATTCTGATAGAGACCGTCGTTGGCAACTTCATGGACGTGTCAGAATTCTGACAGCGCAGGGATTGTCCTTTTATAGTAATGAACTATACTGGGATGAGAGGAACCATGAAATGTGGTCGTACACCTATTCTCATCTTAAAACGCCAGATAAGGAGTTAGAAGGTAATTGGTTCCATAGCGATGAACAGATGACGAATTATGAAATACGTCAGACGAAAGGGTGGGGTATATTCTCAGATAAGGATATGATGTCGCCTGCTGCTCCTCCTTTTGCACCAATGGATACCACACACGTTGACAATATGAAAGGTCCAGTAGTTAAACAATAATTATAGAAATTGGATATAGATTTAATCATAGGAATAATCATTACGATGGCACTCTCCGCTTTCTTCTCAGGAATGGAGATAGCTTTCGTTTCGAGTAATCGTCTTCTTGCCGAGATGGATAAGGAAAAGGACGGTATTGCACAGAAGTGTTTGACCATCTACTATAACAATCCAAACGGCTTTGTGTCTACTATGCTTGTAGGTAACAATATAGTACTTGTTATCTATGGTATCTTCTTTGCGCAAATCTTTGATACTACACTATTTGCTTCGTTTGACTCGGCTACACGTGTGGTGTTGGATACGTTATTGTCTACACTTGTCATTCTTTTTACAGGTGAGTTCTTGCCAAAGACTTTATTTAAGAGCAATCCGAACCGACTACTTACGTTCTTTGCTCCTTTGGCGTATATCTTTTTTATTATCCTTTGGCCTATTAGTCGTTTTGCAACCTTCCTTGCTCGTGTTCTTCTGCGTTTGGTCGGTGTAAAGATAGATGAGGAAGAGAACGATGGTACGTTTACGAAGGTTGATCTCGACCACCTTGTGCAGAGTACAATAGAGAACGCTAAGAACGAAGACGATATCGAAGATGAAGTAAAGATATTCCAAAATGCTTTGGACTTCCAAGACACGAAGGTGCGTGATTGTATGGTTCCTCGTACAGAGATTAAAGCTGTCGAAGAGAGTTGTAGCTTGGAAGAATTGCAGCAGATGTTCATTGAGAGTGGTAACTCTAAGATTATTGTTTACGAAGGAGATATTGATCATATAAAGGGATATATTCATTCCTCTGAGATGTTCCGTTCTCCAAAGAATTGGAAAGACCATATCCGTCAGTTGCCGTTTGTTCCGGAGACAATGGCAGCGCAGAAGCTGATGCAAGTTTTCCTACTTCAAAAGAAGAGTTTAGGTGTTGTTGTTGATGAGTTCGGTGGTACCAGCGGTATTGTTTCATTAGAGGATATCGTTGAGGAAATCTTTGGTGAAATAGAAGACGAACACGATAATACAAAGTATATTGCTAAGCAGATAAACGATAAAGAATATGTTCTTTCGGCACGTTTAGAGATTGATAAGGTAAATGAGATGTTCAATCTTGATTTACCAGAAAGCGACAATTACATGACTGTTGGTGGTTTACTGTTGCATGTCTATCAAAGTTTCCCGAAACTGAACGAAGTTGTTACAGTTGGTCAATATGAGTTTAAGATAATCAAAAAGACGATGACTAAAATAGAACTCGTACGGCTAAAAGTCAATGATACAGAGTAATTTCTAAAAGAAAAATTATGATACTTGCCCATTTTTTTGTATTTTTGTGCGCAATTTGTCATACTGAATAGAATAATTAAAATCAAATAATAAATCTAAAATGGCAGTATTAGGAAAAATTAGAAGCAAAGGGGCTATACTGGTAGGTGCTATCAGCCTTGCCTTGATTGCATTCTTGGCTGGAGATGCGGCCCGCTCATGTGAAGGTATGAAGGGTGAGTCGCATCAGCAAATTGGTAAGATTTTGGGCGAGAATATTAGCGTCCAGGAGTACCAGAAGTTGTTTGATGAATATCAGTCAGCAATTAAGTTTACCATGCAACGTGATAACCTCTCTGAACAAGAGCTTAACCAGGTAAAGGACCAAGTATGGCAGCAGTTGGTAAGCAGTCGTGTACTTGAGGCTGATGCGAAGAAGGTTGGTCTCACTGTTACGGAGAAGGAAATTGAAAACGTATTGAGTGAGGGTACGAACCCAGTGTTAACGCAGACACCATTTGTTAACCAGCAGACTGGTCGTTTCGACGTTAATGCACTCAAGCAATTCTTTGATAGTTATAATAAGGCCAAGGCAGCTAAGTCTCCAGAGCTTGATCAGATGCAGGCTGTCTATGACTATTGGCTCTTCGTAGAGAAGAACTTACGTACACAATTGCTTGGTCAGAAGTATCAGGCTTTACTCGCAAGTTGTGTTCTCTCTAATAAGGCTGAAGCTACGATGGCTTTCAAGGACAACAATGAGGAGAGTCAGATTCAGCTTGCTTCTTTAGCTTATAGCTCTGTGAAGGATGCTGACGTTAAGATTTCAGATGATGACTTAAAGGCTAAGTACGACGAACTCAAGCCTGCTTTCCGTCAGAGTGTTGAGACGCGTGATATTAAGTTTGTTGACTATCAGATTAAGGCAAGCGCTGCCGACCGTAAGGTGGTTGCTAAGGAGATGAATGATTTCCAACATCAGCTTGCAACAGCTACCGATCCTTCTGGTGTTATCAGTAAGAGTGGTTCTGAGATTTCTTATCTCGGTCTTCCTGTAAGTAGTAAGGCTTACCAGCAGTATCCTGATATTGCTTCAAAGATTGATTCTCTTTCTGTGGGTACAACTGGTGTGTTCGAGAATAGCCAGGACAATACGTTGAATGTTATTCGTGTATTCTCAAAGGCACAGTTGCCTGACTCAGTACAGTTCCGCCAGATTAGTGTTGGCGCTGCAACTCCTGATGAGGCACGTGCAAAGGCTGACTCTATTCAGAAGGCTTTGGCTGGTGGTGCTGACTTTGAGGCTCTCGCTAAGCGTTACGGTCAGACGGGTGAGAAGGCTTGGTTTACTGGTCAGCAGTATGAGATGGCACCAACTATGAGTGTTGATAATCGTACTTTTGTCAATGCTTTGCTTAATGGTGAGGTGAATGCTACTCAGAACCTTGCACTCACACAGGGTAATGTTATTTTGCAGGTTCTTGACAAGAAAGCTTTCACAACTAAGACAACTGCTGCTATTATCAAGAAGCCTATTGACTTCTCTAAGGATACACGCAGCAATGCTTATAATAAGTTCTCTGAGTTTGTTGCTAAGAGCTCTTCTGTTGCTGAACTTGAGAAGAATGCTTCTAAGTCTGGCTATCGTGTACAGTCGCTTAACGACCTTTCTACTGCTGAGCATTATATTGGTGGTATTCAAGGTACACATGATGCACTTAAGTGGCTCTTTAGTGCTAAGCAGGGTGAGATTTCTCCACTCTACGAGTGTGGCGATAATGACCATCTCTTAGTAGTTGCTTTGACAGCTGTTCACCCACAGGGTTATCGTCCTTGGGATGATGCACAGGTTAAAGAGGTTCTCAAGCGTGAAGTAATGAAGGACAAGAAGGCCGAGATGCTCATGGCAAAGTTAAAGGGTGTCAACTCTATTGCTGCAGCTCAGTCAAAGGGTGCTAAGGTTTCTACGGTTAATCAGATTACTTTCTCTGCCCCTGCCTTTGTTCAGGCTACTGGTTCTGTTGAGCCTGCTCTCTCTGGTGCGGTTGCAGGAACAGCTGCTGGTAAGTTCTCTAAGGCTCCTGTTAAGGGAAATGCTGGTGTCTATGTGTTCCAAGTAGTGAAGAAGGCTATGCGTGCTGGCTCTAAGTATAACGAGGCAATGCTTATGCAGCAGACTGCTCAGATGAATATGCAATTAATCAGCAACTTCATGCAGGATCTTATCCTTAAAGCTAACGTTGTTGACAACCGTTACCTCTTCTTCTAAGAGAAATCGTAACACCTTATATATATTAGACGGATGCACAGCAAATGTGCATCTGTCTTTTGTGTTTATATGGCTTTCTATTCTTTTATGTAGTTTGCTTAATCTTTCTCCTAAATGTCTTGTCCCCAATTAGTTTAATGTTTACAAAGCCATGTGCGCTGAGGGTTGCAAGCATTGTCAATAGTATGCAAGTAAGGAGGCTTTTCTGATGTAGTTTTATCATCAGTATGTGTTCATCAGACGATTGCAAGGACAAGATACTTTGCTTGACGGTTTTTACTAAACGGCCTACTTAGCATAGTGCTTTTGCTCGATGTGTTAGACGGCCTAAACGTTAAAGAATGGCTACTTAATTCAGTTTATTTTTATATTTTTTTACTATTTCCTTGTTTGTTTCATATATTCTCACTACCTTTGCGCCCAGTTAAATTAAAATTAACTCGCAATAACGATGAGAGTCATAAAGAATATTAATTCGGCAAATGTTTGCACCTTAGGAAATAAAGGCGCAGACGGGCTTTGTGCTGCGTTAGATTCTTTAACGAAAAAAGACAGAAAAAATATCGCAAATTATTTGGTAGTTCCAAATAATTTTGTACTCTCTCTCTCTCTC
>QWCW01000527.1_pt1 | contig 14533 bp, 15 predicted proteins | sample 1972691 | NCBI WGS metagenome assembly QWCW01 (sample SAMN09866698, study PRJNA288562) | Human oral metagenome isolate pre2_saliva, whole genome shotgun sequencing... | reverse complement strand
AATCGCAAAGTTAAATCATTTTAAACGTCCATTCTACAATTACATGTATAAAAGATGTTAAATATGTGTTTTGTTTAGTTTATTGTAATAAAAACAACCGCAATTCATACATTCTTTTGCACTTTTCTACATTAAACAAGACCTGACAGCGACTCTTTCAGGCACATGGATAACATGCTATTCTACAAAGGAAGCTCAATCGAGAAAAAAGAGACTGATTCTACTACTATCAAGATTATACATTAATTAATAGACAAAGATACTTTTCAAAACCACATGGAGCTATTTTAATAAATATAACTTGAATAGAGCTATCAGAGTTTCTTCCGTCAGTTCATCCTCTGTTACATTTATATAGTAATGCCCATAACTATATGAAAATCTTTTGTTCTTATCAGGTTTATCACGGCACACATTGATATATACACTCCTCGTGAAGTCTAATATATTTGAATTTAGGAACAACCACTTTGCAACTATCTGTGTCAAGTTCCCATATTTATTACTGAGTTCATCGGGCGTCATCGCTGGTCGAAGAAAACACACATGAAATCCGTTATAGTGTGTAGATAATTGTGTACAAGGGGAACTATACGCATAACCCTCAGACGTAGAGACATTCCAACTCTCCGCCAACTCAAATGTCTTAAAGTGTCGTGTCAAAGAATCAATTTGAGGGATGAGCTGTTGAATAACTTCTGGCTTATTATTCTTCACAGCATTACATGATATTTCCAAAATATCAATCAAACTTCCTCGTCCAACATCCACCTTACGTGAAGAGTATTCAGCCCCATCTTGCAAGTCAAAGAAAAAACAAGTCTTTAGTTGAATACCAAGCTTCTTACGTACAAAGGTTGTATTTCTTATTGCCTTTTAAGTCCTTGTAAGCAAGTATGTATGTTCGTTCTGAGAAGTGTGAACCCTTGATTACTTGCAAAGCGTACTTCTCAGACTCCCCATCTACGACAATATACTGTTGTGATGCGAGAGGATTATACAACTCCTTAAGTACAGGCGCATAGAGTTCATAATCCTGTTTACTACAAGGAGAAAAACGATTCTGTGCCACCGATGTTATCGTCATAAAGAGTAGCAATAATAGTAATAAAACCTTATTAAAAGAAATACTATAAATTTCTTTCATACCATCATCATTTATACGCTTACTCTTAAAAATCAACTCTCTATTCTTCCAATTTCCGAATTACTTTACAAGGATTACCAGCAGCCAAAACACCACTTGGAATATCATGTGTAACGACAGAACCTGCACCTATCGTAGTATTATCGCCTATCGTCACACCAGGAACAACGACAACATTACCACCAATCCACACATTATTGCCTACATGAATAGGCAGAGCATACTCTATCTTCTTATTCCGCTGCTCAACATCAAGTGGATGACCAGCTGTATAGAAAGAGCAATTAGGTGCAATAAAAACATTATCGCCAAATGTCACCTTAGCCTCATCAAGAATGACACAATTTGTGTTAGCAAAGAAATTCTCACCCACCTCAATGTTATAACCATAGTCACAAAAGAAGGGAGTAACGATAAACATTCCGTTACCAGCTTTACCAAACAACTTCCTCAGACGTTCCATACGCTCTTCGCGGCGAGAAGGTGGAATCTGATTTATCTCGTAACATTCGTTCTCACAGTGGTATAAATCTTTCAGAACCTCAGGAGCGTTTGCTTGATAAAACATCCCTTTCTTCTGTTTTTCTTTCTCTGTCATAACTTAAATTAAATATTTATTCTCACAAAGATACAAAGCAAATTCTAAAGAACTGAAACTTTTATTCACAAAAAGAGATTTTTCAGTACAAAAAGGCGAGACACATAAAGTTTTTTGTATATTTGCGAATAGATTGACCAATTATTTAATAAGGAATGAACATGATGACATACGAATTTATACTGAGACTATTTGTTGCTGCCATGTTGGGTGGAGCAATTGGTTTAGAACGTGAGTATCGTGCGAAAGAAGCAGGTTTCCGAACACATTTCCTCGTAGCGTTAGGTAGTGGCTTGTTTATGATACTATCCCAATTCGGCTTTGATGGAGTACTCAGACATTACGAACAAGTATCACTCGACCCCAGTCGTATCGCCTCGCAGGTTGTGACTGGTATTGGTTTCATTGGTGCTGGAACGATTATCTTTCAGAAGCATGTGGTACGTGGATTGACAACGGCTGCAGGTCTATGGGTTACCTCTGCCATTGGTATGACAGCAGGAGCAGGAATGTATGTGCTTTCCATAGCAACTACAGTTCTCGTTCTTCTTTGTCTAGAGGCACTCTATTTTTTCTTTCAATATTTTGGCACACGAAATATCAACATTAGATTCAGCACACCAAAAGAAGAAAACATTCAGCTTGTATTGCAACACCTACGTAAGAAAGAAGTAATTATTGATTCATACGAAATGAATCGAAAAGATACATCTTCTGGTTATTATTACGTTGTGACTATGGAAATGAAGTTCAAACGCAAACGTTATAAAAACTACCTTCTAAATTTTATGTCTGAATTTGAAAACGTCACAGTTGAGTCAATGGAATAAATACAAGCGCAATAGCTTTACGTTTTTCTCATTAAATGCGTAGATGCACGTTTCATATAGAAAAATTAGAAATTACATTCTTTAAAATACACGTTGATAAGCTAACCGACTAGTTCCATTTTCAAGGTAAATAATACCACAATAACTAAAGTCCAAACGAGCTAAAGCAGCCAACATTGGACGATTGTCTGCATGAGTATCTATTCGAATAGAGGACGTGAAAGATGAGCAATAAGCGATGATATCGGACATAACGCCATGCACTCCTTCCACAGAAGCTACACGATGAATGACATAATAAGATTGATTATCTAGCCAACGCCCATTATCAATACGCAGATAAGTAGGCTCTGGTCCAGATTTAAAAACAAATGTTGCAATCGGCTTATCACCCTCAAAAAGTAAATAACAATCACCCAACAGGATATCACACTTTACTGTGTCTAAAGCAGGATAATTAACTGACCATTGATTAAGGTTACCTGATTTTATCATTTTTGCTTTACCTTGTTCAATAATCCCAATCACAATTGAAAAATCACCTAAAGTGGCTTTATTGATAACACGACCTTCTGATAGTTTTATTGTTTTCTTCTTTGTCATAAGATTTTCATTTTATTCATACAACGTTGCAAAAATACAAAGAAAAGGTAACAACAAGTACTGAATATAAGAGAGAGATGTACAAAACGATAATTATGGGTTACTTACTAATGAAGAATCGAAGAAAAATAATACATAAAATAATTGCGAATAAAAAAAATAATATGTATTTTTGTCATCATAATCGAATACTAACTTTAAAAAATCAAACAATGGAGAATAACCTTTTTAAGCATTCTGCCAACAGGCTAGAATCACACTTAGGCAAAGATTCACACGAGTTTACAAAAGATGATATCAAGCAGATAGTAAGCGACTTGAACATCAAAATGGTAAACTTTATGTATCCTGCTGGTGATGGACGTTTGAAGACATTGAACTTTATGCTCCACACTCCTGAATACTTGGAGACTATCCTTACAAGTGGCGAGCGTGTTGATGGTTCTTCACTCTTCAACTTTATCGCTGCTGGAAGTAGTGATCTCTATGTCATGCCACGTTTCTCTACGGCATTTGTTGACCCATTCTCAGAGATTCCTACACTCTGCATGCTTTGTTCATTCTATGACCGAGATGGAAATCCGCTAGCTTCATCGCCAGAATATACACTCCGCAAAGCTATGGATGCTTTTAAGAAGGTAACAGACATGGAGTTCCAGGCTATGGGCGAATTGGAATATTACGTTATCCGTGAAGATGAGGTAGTCTTCCCAGCTGCCGACCAGCATGGTTATCACGAGAGTTCTCCTTTCTCTAAAGGTAATGACTTCCGTATGCGCTGTATGCAGTTGATTGCTGAATGTGGTGGAAAGATTAAATATGGTCATTCTGAGGTTGGAAACTTCGTTGAGAATGGGCGTTGCTATGAACAGAATGAAATAGAATTCTTACCTGTTCCAGCAATTGAATGCGCAGAGCAGTTACTCATTGCTAAATGGGTTATCCGTAGTTTAGGATACGAAGAAGGACTCGACATAACCTTTGCTCCAAAGATTACTGTGGGTAAGGCTGGTTCTGGCATGCACATCCACATGCGCATCATGAAAGATGGTAAGAATATGATGCTTGAAAATGGCAAGCTCTCTAAAGATGCTCGTCGTGCCATTGCAGGTATGATGGACTTAGCTGAAAGTATCACAGCTTTCGGTAACAAGAACCCAACATCTTACTTCCGTCTTGTTCCACATCAGGAAGCTCCTACAAATGTCTGCTGGGGTATGAGCAATCGTTCAGTACTTGTTCGCGTACCATTAGGCTGGACCTCTGGTGAGGACATGTGCCATAAGACAAATGAGATTGACCCACTTACAGCACGTGATTACTCAAGCAAGCAAACTGTTGAGATGCGTTCTCCAGACGCTTCAGCTGACATTTATCAGCTTTTAGCAGGTCTTTGCGTGGCTTGTCGTCATGGATTTGAGATGGAGAATGCTGAAGCTGAAGCTGAAAGAACTTTTGCTGATGGTGATATCCACGATCCAAAGAATGCTGAACGCTACGCTTCACTTGCTCAGTTACCAGATAGCTGTGCAGCTTCAGCTGATTGCTTGGAACGTCAACGTAAGGTCTATGAGGAGTATGATGTATTCTCTCCAGCGATGATTGATGGTATTATCAAGCAGCTCCGTTCATACAATGATCGCACTCTGCGCCAAGACATTGAGGGCAATGAGGCTATGATGGAGAATCTTGTTCTTCAGTACTACCACTGTGGATAAAATTATATAAAAAAATGTGACAAACATAAATCCTATGATAAAAGTCCCAGATACCCGCCGGGTATCTGGGACTTTTTGTTGGACACAATACTCATAAATATAAAACACAAAATAAACTTTAGAGGAATAATTGTTGAAAGGTATAGCCTCCAACTAGACACAACTCCAGATTGACCTTCATTTTAATATGCTTAACTCACATTAAATCCCTACCCTTCCATATACAGCAATGGTGTTAACCCTTCGCACATGTGGTGCATACCATCCGCACCACATGTGCTAAGCACCAGCACCACACGTGCTGAGCACCAGCACCAAACCGATGAAATATCAACATACAACCCACATGATTCGTTATAGAGCCTAATTTTATCTATTATTCTATAAAACGAAAGAGACTACCATTACCAACTAATATCAACACCCATCTCCCAACAATGGTAACCATCATCGCCTAACACCTGTTATCCCTCACCCAACACTGGCACATCCTTTGCTATATTTATAGTAATAAAAGTTTTAGAAATTATGAGTTTACAAAAAATATTAGAACACAGAAGAGCTGTTAGGCATTTCGACTCAAACAAGCCACTCGATAGTTCCGTAGTAAAGAAGTGTATTGAACTAGCAACATTGGCACCAACAAGTTCAAACTTACAACTTTGGGAAGCTTATCATGTTACTGATAAAGAGGTATTAGAGGAAATGGCACATGCCTGTTTAGGTCAACTAACAGCGCGTTCTGCTCAACAGATGGTAGTATTTGTAACTCGACAGGACGAATATAAGCAAAATGCGCAAGCTGCACTTGCCTTTGAAAAAAATAACATCAAGAATTATAGTCCAACTGAGAAACAAGAGAAACGTATCAAAAAACAAGAACTATACTATACAAAAGCGATTCCACTGATTTATTCTAGAGGTTTTGGTTTATGGGGACTAGTTCGTAAAGCATTGACACAAACGATTGGTATTTTCCGCCCAACCATGCGACAACTGAGCGAAGGAGATATGCGCGTTACTGTACACAAGAGCTGTGCATTGGCAGCTCAAACCTTTATGTTGGCAATGAGTGAAGTAGGTTATGACACTTGTCCGCTTGAAGGCTTTGATAGTCGATTGGTTAAAAAAGCTTTGAACCTGCCGTACAATACAGAAATAAACATGGTTATAACCTGTGGAATACGTATGCCAGATGGAGTTTGGGGTGCTCGTTATCGCCGCCCCTTTGATGAAACTTACCATTTGGTATAATCAGTTTTTCTGTAAAGTACATTTACAAGGCGAACTAACACAAGAACACTGCAACTAAAAAGATTGTAAAACTTCAACAAGGATTTTGTCCTTACCCATTATGTTTTTCAAATAAAATACGTATCTTTGCGAAATAAACGATCTGAACATGAAAATGGATAAGGACATTAAAGATTTTAAAATAGCTGTAGCCGGAACAGGCTACGTAGGACTCAGCATAGCTACACTACTTAGTCAACATCATCCCGTTACGGCTGTTGATGTAGTAAAAGAAAAGGTAGAACTGATAAATCATCATCGTTCGCCTATTCAAGATGATTATATAGAAAAGTATTTGGCAGAAAAGGAGTTAAACCTCACCGCAACAATGGATGCAGAAACTGCATACAAAGATGCTGATTTTGTAGTTATCGCAACACCAACTAATTATGATCCTGTAAAGAACTACTTTGACACTCGTCATGTCGAGGAGGTTATCAAAATCGTAATGAAGGTGAACCCTGAAGCAATCATGGTCATTAAATCAACCATTCCTGTTGGTTATACTGAGCATGTTAGAGCAAAATACAATTGCAATAATATTCTCTTCGCACCAGAATTCCTACGTGAAAGCAAGGCTCTTTACGACAACCTTTATCCAAGTCGCATTATCATTGGACGTCCAGAAGATGACAACCGACTAGACCATGCAGCCCACCTTTTTGCACAACTATTACAAGAAGGAGCAATTGAAGAGAATATCCCTACTCTATTTATGGGATTAACGGAAGCAGAGGCAGTGAAACTATTTGCCAATACCTATCTAGCATTGCGCGTCAGCTACTTTAATGAGTTAGACACTTATGCGGAGGTAAAAGGTCTCGATACATCAAATATCATTCAAGGTGTATGCCTTGACCCACGCATTGGTTCATTCTATAATAATCCTTCCTTTGGCTATGGTGGTTATTGCCTACCTAAAGATACCAAACAATTGCTAGCAAACTATGCCGATGTGCCAGAGAATCTGATACAAGCAATAGTTGAAAGTAACCGCACACGTAAAGATTTTATAGCTGACCAAGTTTTGCATAAAGCTGGTTATTATGACTATTATGACCGTGGTGACTATAGTCCTGAGGATGAGAAAGAATGTATCATTGGCGTTTATCGTCTTACAATGAAGTCAAATAGTGACAACTTCCGTCAAAGTTCTATACAAGGAGTGATGAAGCGTATCAAAGCAAAGGGTGCGCAAGTCATCATCTATGAACCAACACTTGAGGATGGTGCTACCTTCTTTGGTAGCCTTGTAGTTAACAATCTTTCTACCTTCAAACAACGTTGTCATGCTATCATAGCCAATCGTTATGACAAATGCCTTGATGATGTAATAGAGAAAGTTTATACAAGGGATATCTTCAGAAGGGATTAAGTTGAACAAATAGATTATAAAGAAGTTTGCAAAAAAATATCATTTATATCTTTTCAGCACCATTTGAGCAATCATTTGGTGCTTTTTTCTTTTGGATTTTAGATGGTAAGAACCGCATAAAAGCTAAAAAGGCTTGTCTCCCGACAAGCCTATTTATAATACAAAAACATTATGAAATAATTTATTTCGCGAACAAGATTATCATTTAATAATTGGCTTATGTCGCACATTTACAAGTGCGGCACTTGCGTTCACAGTACCGCTCGCACTGTACGCGAATATCATAACCCAACATTGCACCAAGGATAAAATCCTCTTCTGGCGATAGTTGGTTAAGAGGTTTTGTTATCATCAGCCTAATGGCATCGAGGCATTCCTGCCGACCAAAAAACAGGTTCATACGATCACGACCCACAGGCTGAATAATGTAAGGGATATTCTGATGTTCAAGACGAAGCGTTGCAAATGACTCGTATTTCTTATTACAAGTATATAGAACCATCTGTCGCACACCCTTCTTGTACTCGTAGATGTGATTCATCAACACCTTCATATCGGCGCTCATCATATCTGCCATCATTGGTTATCCCTCCGTGTTACTAGTTATAATGTAAGCATTAAGCTTAATTTCCTCTACAAAGAAGGCTTAATAGCCTCCAACCATGCATCGATACGACTTTCTGTTTTGTCGTCTTCGTTAACATCGTCCAAAGCAAGACCTACGAACTTACCATCAACAACAGCCTCGCTGTCATCAAAAGTATAGCCATCTGTTGACACACCAGGAAGGATATTTGCTCCCTGAGCTGCATCATAAATCTCCTTCATAGCGCTGCAGAATGTATCAGAATAGCTTTCGCTATCACCGCAACCAAAGATAGCAATTGTCTTACCAGAGAGATCAGCACCCTTCAGTACATTAATACCATCATACCAATCGTCCTGTAATTCACCTGCACCCCATGTAGAGGTTCCAAGGATAAGGTTATCATTCTCCGCTACAACATCTGCAGAGAAATCTGACACATTAATAGCTTCAACGCCGAGTTTCTCAGCGATAGTGTTTGCAATGCTTTCGCATGTACCGGTTGATGAACCGTAAACAACAATAGTCTTCTTCATATTTTGTTACTGATTTAATTTCTTATTTTTATCTTTACGGCTGCAAAGATACAATGAAAAACTTTTACCTGCAATACCTAAAAATGATGGTTTGTGCAAAATACCTACTTTTAGGGAGCAGTTTGTGTTACTTTATATACTTTTTCCCATTTCTTATGTATATTCCTTTAGGAAGATCTGTATCGGAAGTACCAACATAACGACCATCTAAAAGATAAATACGATTATCATATCGTTCTGTTTCTTCTTTATTATCAATCGTGTTAATACCTAAAGCCTTCCTACGTAACACTTCTTTCAATCCCGCTGCAACATCAATTTGGCCATAACCATAGAGATTATTAGGGTAAGTGAGTGAAGTATCATAATGTGTACAAGTCTTGGAGAAGATCTCCAAACAATCAGCTGGTGTCAATAACGGGTCAGCCTCTAGCCAAAGAGCTATTGCACCTGTTACAATTGGTGTAGCCATTGACGTTCCACCGCTGGCATTCCATGCATAAGTACGTTCGTTATACTTAAAATGCCGTATATCATTCTGTACAGAACCATTTATAGTATTTGGATTGTTGATAAAGAATGTGCTATACGAAGAGATGACATTCTGTCCCGGAGCCATTACATTTGGTTTGATACGACCATCAAATGTTGGCCCCATAGCTGAGAAATTAGAACGTACGCCCTCTCTACCGGTATCATACACCTTCTTCACACCTAAATAATTAATAAACTGCGTACGATAGCTTGTTGAGCCAACACAAATGACATCAGGTGAACTCGAGGGTGAGAAAATAGAATAACGACTATCCCCAGCATCTAACACCGGATCGAGCGTGTGTGAGAACATATAACCCATCATACGATATAAATCGATCTCTGCATCTCTACCAATAACTTGCAGTGACACTTGCGGATTATCCCCAACCTTTGAAGGACTAGTAAGGAAGAAGTCGTAAGCGGTCTCACTGGCATCGTAACTATTTGGATAAGCTAATACCCGCCATATATATTTCTTTCCACCTACATACAAAGAATCTGTAAGTAGAGAGTCTTGAGCATTACAAACATCTGTTGTAAAAATGTTAATCTTGGTTGGTGAGCTTTCATCATCATATATACTCACGCGGAAAGAAAAAGACTGCTTGGACTTAGCCGTACAACTAAAGCTTTTCTCTCTACTCATGATAAATGCTCCAGCTCTTTCCTGTCCTTTTGTTTTGTGTATATACGTTTTCCTTGCCCCATCATTACCTGCAGAAGCAACGATGATACGTCCTGGGCCAACCAATTTAGCAAGCAATTCATAATAAAGTTGATCATATCCATGAACATCTTGTGTACTCCCCTCACTAAAATTAATGACACAAGGTTTGTTCACACGTTTGGCATAATCAAAAATATACTTAAACCCAAGCGCATCCGTTGCATAAGTATATTTATAATAATCCTTTGGATCAATCAAGGAGGCGTTATCTGCAGCATTATCTACTAAAACTAAATCGGCATCGCATGCCATCCCACGATAAGGAGACAAGACACCATTACCTTCCGCACCACTACCAGCAGCTATACCTGCTGTATGTGTTCCATGCGTCTGCGTTTCACCATCAATAGGATGTCCTAACTGTAATAATACTTCTTCACCCACATAATCGCGACCTACATATAATGCAGAACCAATCGTATCACGTGACAACTGATCCCACATTGCTTTGATACGATAACGACTCATATCGGTTGAATAAAAATTTGGATGTGTTAAATCGAAGCCAATATCTTGTACACCAACGATGACTCCACAACCTGTATAAGACTGTGAAAGTCCATCACCAGTATAAACAGCTTCAGCATTGACAACCAATCGTGCTGTATCCATCTGTATGCTACAACGTCTGCCTGTTTCAATCCGTTTCACCTGTTTACCACATGACAATGCTCCCAACCGACTGAGAGGAATTGCAGCAATACTTATATCGCCCACATGTGCTAATTCTTGACAACCATGGCTTTTAAGTATTTCAGCTGAATTACCATCAATACGTACAAAGGCCGTCAACAACCTATCATCACTCTGACTACGAGTAAGCGGCTTGCTAACCAACGCTGAGACCATTGCTTCACGAACAAAAGGTGACATCTTTTCAAAGCGTGGACGTTGTGCACTAACGCTCAGAACGAAGAATATAAAAAGTAAAGATTGTATTAAACGTTTCATTTTCATATTAGATTAATTACAAATGACAAATTAATTATCGTATATATGCCTACAAAGAAACGAAAAAAAAATGATATCTGCAAGAATTAATACCATAGAGAGCCATTCATGTTTCACATAAGCAATTAGTAGATGGTGATGAGTAAGATTCTTTATAATTAATGAAGTTAGCATGCATCACTAAACTAGCGCTATAATGAATCATGTGAGTAATTCGCCATTGAGCCTAAAAATATTGTCAAATGGTATAGCCTCCAACTAAAAACAAATCCTGGTTGTCCTTAGCTTTAATACGCTTAACTCACATTAAATCCCTACCCTTTCATATAAAGCAATGCTGTTAAGCCCTCGCACATGTGGTGCATAATACCATCAGCACCATAAGTGTTAAGCACCAACACCACACGCGTGGAATATCAACAGACACACCATATAATGTATTATAGAGCAACTCAACTTTACTAGAAAGTTGTAAAAGGTTGAACTCATAGCGACAAAAAAGGCTACAAGTCAAATCACGACTCATAGCCTTTTACTTATTTGTATAAACATTCTCTACATGAGAATAAAGAACCTTTTTACTTGTTCAAACCGCGATTGTTCAATGTAACGTTAAGAAGTTTTACATACTCACGATACTGACGATCATTCAATATATAACGCATGTAAGAAAGATCCTTCTTAATAGCGCTCTGTACCTTAGCCTGACGCTCAGAGCTGTCAGCAACAGATGCATTCATCATCTCTGTTGCGAAAGTACGATTAATATCTTCAACAACATCAACTTGATCAATATTGAGGTTCAGCGCACGGCTCAAAGCGTATGTGCTTACATTGAATTTATATGCGCTTGTAGTAGCATTATTATTGTTATTGTTATTATCATTCTCGTTTGCAGCGAATCCCATAGTCATACTCATTACTGCTACCATTGTCAAAACAATCTTCTTCATATTCATTATCCTTTCTTAATTATTAAAGCCTCACCTTAAGGCTTATCATTTTGTTATATTCTGTAATTTATTTCCTTATTACTGACGCAAAGTTACAAGATTACACACACAGAATATAATTATTTATTACATATAATTAATTTTTACTTGTATTTTTGACTCACATCAATACGATTGATTTATATTAGCAACAAGCGCATTATTCTTGTGCTATCTTAATTACAATCACTATACCATAATCTTATAAAAAGAAAAAACAAGTACCAACCAGATTATATTCCGTTTTAAATCCTTACCTTTGCATAGATTACATAACAATTAAAAATAAGAACAAATGGAGAATAAAACACATCGACTCATTGTAGTCAGTTACGAATTATATAGTTTAAAAGACGGTAACGAAAACTTTATCGAAAAGACAAACGACATGCAACCGATGCAACTCTACACAGGTTGCGACATGGCTTTACCAGCTTTTGAAAAGGAGATTGTAAGGTTTGATAAAGACACTGACTTCAAGTTCACACTTACAAAGGAACAGGCTTATGGTGAACGTGACGACAAGAGTATCTTATCTCTTGATAAGGCAACCTTCTCACCTAACGGCGTCTTCGATTCAGAAAATATTTACAAGGATGCTGTCGTACCATTACAGAATGAAGAAGGTCAACGTTTCCTTGGTAAAGTATTAGAAGTATCAGACGATAAGGTTACCATTGACCTTAATCACCCTCTCGCAGGTATGGATCTTGTGTTCCATGGTCATGTTTTCGAGAATCGCGAGGCAAGCGAGGAGGAAGTAAAAGACTTCTTCGAACAGATGAATCAACATCATTGTGGTGGTGGATGCGGCGGAGGCTGTGGCAGCAACAACGAAGGTGGCTGCGGTTGTGGAGGCCATGAAGATGGAGAAGGAGGCTGCTGCGGCTGTCATTAAAATATTCTCCTCTTCTCCTATAGTCGCATATTAGGATATGAGGTTATCGATTAAGAACGCTCATCTCGATAACCATTCATAGAGATTTTGTTATGAATACATTCGGAAAACTCTTCACGCTAACAACCTTCGGTGAAAGCCATGGTGCTGCTGTAGGTGGCATAGTTGATGGGATGCCTGCTGGTATAACCATCGATATAGATTTCATCCAATGTGAACTCGCACGTCGCCGACCAGGACAAAGCCATATCACAACGGATAGAAAGGAAGCAGACAAAGTAGAACTGCTGAGCGGTGTGTTTGAGGGGAAGTCAACTGGTGCTCCCATTGGCTTTCTTGTCCGCAATACCAATCAACATTCAAAGGACTATGAAAATATCCGTGATCTCTTTCGTCCATCACATGCTGATTATACTTATTACAGCAAGTATGGCATCCGCGACTATCGTGGAGGCGGTCGGTCATCGGCTCGTATTACCCTTTCACGTGTCGTAGCAGGTGCCTTAGCCAAGCTTGTCCTACAACAGCAGGGCATCTTCTTGTGTTATCAAAGGCTGTCCAGTGGGCTTAGGCGAACCTGAATTTGGGAAACTTCATGCGCAATTAGGTGCTGCGATGCTTAGCATCAATGCCGTGAAGGGATTTGAATACGGAGAAGGCTTTGCTGGAGCATCCTGGAGAGGTAGTCAGCAAAACGACACCTTCTTACCTACTGACGATAGTCATCAACACCCGTTATGCAATATAGAAACCAATCATAGTGGTGGCATACAAGGTGGTATTAGTAATGGTGAAGACATTTACTTTCGGGTGGCCTTCAAACCTGTCGCAACCCTGCTTATGGAACAGCAAACAGTAAACATGGAAGGGGAAGCCACAACAATGGATGTTCAGGGGCGTCATGACCCTTGTGTCTTACCTCGTGCAGTCCCTATTATTGAGGCTATGGCTGCAATGACAATACTTGACGCATTGCTGATAAGTAGGACTAATAGATTTTAGGTACCTTTTATCATTTGTATTGCATTCAATAGCTATCTATAAAACAAAATTAGAAGGAGTTAAATCCATTCTTCACATGCTAACAATAGCTGAGAAAAAAGATGGACTTAACTCCTTCTAATTTTCTATACAACCACTTCTTTCTAACGAAATAAGCTTTAGTTACCTTTTATTTCAGGCTTCCTACAAAATCATTTAATGCTGCACCTCCATCTAAAGATGGTGAATAAGACTCAAGAACGTTGAGCTTGATGTTCTCGAAAGTTGACGTTATATCTTTTGCCGTATTCAAAACACAGATATCACCAGCCAAGCCACAAATATCTATCTGATCTACTTTCAACGCTTTAACCAATCGTGCGAGAATACTGGCTGACGCTTTATTTTGCATGATAGAATACTCATCCTTATCTATGCTATCACCCTTATACAATAAGGTGAAGCCGCCCTTTGATTCATTAAGAGCAACCAATAACGACTCCCAAATAGCTGCACCAACAGAGTGTTGCACACAATGACGTGGCCATACTCCACCCTCATCAGCAAACGAACTATGATGATAAGGATGCCAATCTGCCGTAACTATCTTTACAGTATATTCATTACTTTGTTCCTTTACATACTTTGCCAGCGCATCCATTGCCTCGGCTGCGCCTGCTACAGGAAGTGTTCCTGTAATAAAGTCGATTTGTGGATCGACTATTAATAATAGCTTTTTCATATTTTATTGTCCCTTTAAA
>QWCW01000433.1_pt1 | contig 14549 bp, 13 predicted proteins | sample 1972691 | NCBI WGS metagenome assembly QWCW01 (sample SAMN09866698, study PRJNA288562) | Human oral metagenome isolate pre2_saliva, whole genome shotgun sequencing... | reverse complement strand
TTGAAGTCATCGGGCACGAGGTAAAGTATGGCCTCCCACTCATAGCGTTCAAAGGGAATGTGCGTGGGGAGATTGATAGACTCTCCTCGGATCGTGAGAGCCTTCTTACCATTGCGCTTCCACTTCATCAGGGAGTAGATGTAGGGAGCTTGGCCGTTGGGCTGGTTCTGCCCGACTGTACGAAGGATCACAAGCCCCTTGTACTCGGTCTTGTTCTCATCGAGCTCAAGGGCAATCTTCTTGGGGCCATTGTAGGCAAAGCCGAGGGACTTGGCTTCTGCACCAGAGCCAAGGACAGGGAGAGTCTCAGCGGACGCTTCGATATCCAGCTCGATGGACTCCCCAGTGTTGGTAGATGACAGGGTAATTCGACTGTCGTCCTCAGCGTGCGTGATGGTAGGTGCATCTGCTGTCTTGGAGCACGAAGTGCCAGCAAGAAGAAGGACAAACATTAGGCTCAAAGGCCGAATCATACGGTAATAAGAACCAAACATGATGAGATTAGGGATGAGCGAGGCTGCACAGTTACGAAGCCCCTTTACAATGTTAGTAGGGTGTGTAGTACGAAAGAGGAGATGCTGCTCTCATAGGAAATACTCTATACGCACCCACGATATGTAGAACGTCTATATTAAAAGTATAGTACATTCCTCTACCAATAAGATGCGCTACCGAGCCATTAAATTAGTCTTTTATGAGCAAAGCGCCCCTACCCATAGGGAGGGGAGAGAGCAAAAACAAGCGTGGGCGGAGCGACTCCAAGAGTCACTCCGCCCACGCTATGATAGAAGTCTTTAGATATGTCTCACACTACGAGGAACTACCCTTCAGCGGGCAGAGCCGAGGCGATGGTCTGCTGTGCAAGGCGTGCTGAGGCCGGGATATGTGCCGGCGGAGTGCCCTGCTCGCTCATATGAAAAGCGGGGTGTACCGTCAGCACCACGCGACGTGGATGCGGCAGGTAGGTACCACGCGGTAGGACCTCAAAGGCCCCATCGATCGTGACGGGTAGGATGGGGACATCCAGCTCGGAGGCTATCACGAAAGCTCCCTTCTTGAAGCGGGTAAGACGTCCCGTCTCGGTACGACTTCCCTCAGGGAAGATGAATATAGAGTTGCCTGTCGCCAGAACTTTCTTGGCGTCCTCGATCGTCTGTGCAATAGAAGAGACACGCGTCTCATCGACGAAGATGAAGTGTGCGGCTTCACACGCCTTACCCACAAGCGGCAGACGGCGTAGCTCGGACTTCATCACCCACTTGAAGGGGATACCTATATAGGCATTGAGGACAAATATATCGTAAGCGCTCTGATGGTTGGCTACCACTACGCAGGGCGCATCGGATGTCGGTAGATTCTCTCGCCCACGCACCTCGACACGGCACAGCGATACGGCCAGGCACGTCCATGACCAGAGCTTAGTAGCTCGGCTGATGAAAGATGCTGGAGCCCCTGTATAGCTTGCGACGATGATCGTAAGACAGCAAATGATCGTAGCTAAGACGAAAAGCGGGCCACCTATCAGGAAGAAATAGATGAGGTAGACGATGCGGCCGAGGGAGAGGGATTTCATAGGCTTAAGGGAATGCAGTGTGTCGGTCTCTATTCGTCGAGGGGCAAGGCGTGGAGATAGCGGGCGAGGCGCTGGACAGCACGTCCGCGGTGGCTCATCGCATTCTTCTCCTCACTACTCAGCTCGGCGAAAGTCTGCTGACATCCCTCCGGACGGAAGACGGGGTCATAGCCGAAACCATGGTCACCGGAGCGCTCGAGCGTGATCTCGCCATTGACTGCGCCCTCGAAGAAGTGCGTCCCGTATTCGTCGATGAGAGCGATGACGGTACGGAAGCAGGCACGACGTGGGGCAGGTACCCCCTTGAGGCGTTCCAGAAGGAGGGATACATTCTCTTCGAAGGTAGCATGCTCCCCTGCGAAGCGTGCGGAGTAGACTCCAGGAGCTCCGTCAAGAGCCTCGACCTCGAGTCCCGTATCATCGGCAAAGCAATAGAGGCCGTAGCGCTCCCAGACATGACGTGCCTTGATGAGAGCATTCCCCTCCAGGGTATCGGCGGTCTCAGGGATCTCCTCGTGACACCCGATGTCAGCCAGACTGACCACCTCCAGACGTCCAGAAAAGAGGGCACGGACCTCCTCCAGCTTATGGACATTATTGCTCGCAAATACCAGCTTTTTCATACATTTGTTTCATAAGCACAGCCTCACATAGAGCTTGAGAACTCACCAGTCAGGCTTCATAAGTGAGGCAAATTTAGGGATAATAAACATATCTATGGACATTGAGCAGCTGCGCGACTACTGTCTCTCGCTCCCTCACAGCAGTGAGAGTATGCCCTTTGGGGACGGATGTATCGTATATAAAGTCGTGGATCGCGTCTTCGCTATCATGGCTCCAGACGGGGGCGAGCCTCGGCTCTCGCTCAAGTGCGACCCCGACAGAGCGGAGGATCTCCGAGCTGCTTACCCTGCCATCATACCAGGCTACCACCTCAACAAAAAGTACTGGAATACCCTGCTCCTCGATCAGCACCTCCCCCCGAAGCTCCTCAGCTCCCTCATCCGCCACTCGTGGAATGAGGCCTCAGCTAAGCTCACCAAGCGGGTACGCACTGAGCTCGGTATCACTCCCCTACCCGAAGAAGACTAACCCCACCTATTCACCCACCCTCAATATTACCTAAGCACATGGATACTTCACTGCTTGAATTCATCGACCAGGTAGACAGCACGAATACCTATCTCACAGGTCAGATCGCCTCGGGGCGTGACCTCCCTCAGCTCCACACCGTCGTATGCCGCCAGCAGACGGCAGGGCGTGGTATGCGAGGCAATACCTGGACCTCGCGTCCAGGAGATAGCTTGACCTTCTCCATCCTCCTACGCTCCGACATGCTGCAGGGCAAGCAGCAGTTCGCCGTCTCGGAGCTGGCAGCCTGGGCAGTGATGCGCACCTTCGCCTCCTATATGACCGACGACCAGAAGCAGCAGCTCCGCGTCAAGTGGCCCAACGATATCTTCTACGGCGACCGCAAGCTCGCTGGTATCCTCATCGAGCACAGCCTCACGGGGACCCGAGTAGACTACTCAGTCATCGGTATCGGGATGAATATCAATGACGAAGCCTTCCCTCCCGAGCTCCCCTCAGCTATCTCCCTGCGTATGATCACGGGCAGAAGCCTCGAGCCTATGGAAGTCCTCATCCGTCTGCATAGCGAGCTCGCGCAGCTGCTCCCCGACTTCCTCCTCGGTCGCTACCAAGATGTGCACCGCCACTATATGAAGTATCTGTATCGCAGAGATGGCTTCTTCCTCTTCACCGATATCCAGGGGCAGTTCCGCGCACAGATCAAGGACGTCACTCCCGAAGGCCGCCTCGTCCTACAGCGTGAGGATGGCTGGGAGCGTGCCTATGCCTTCAAGGAAGTCCGCTTCGATGCTGAGTAAGGCAGAGATCAAGGACATCCGCAGCCTCCACGATGCCAAGGGCCGCTCATCGCAGCAGCGCTTCATCGCCGAGGGAATTAAGCTCACAGGGGAGATGCTCGGCGCCTTCCCCTGTGAGCTTCTTCTTGCTGATGAAGAGACGGCACGTGGTATCGCACGCCAGCTCGACAAGCTACCGCAAGCCCTCCGCCCCAAGCGCATCGAGGTCGTGCCCGAGAGCTTCGACTGGGGTCGCATAAGCTCGCAGCGCCAGCCTCAGCCCCTTCTTGGTGTCTTCACCCTCCCCCAAGAGGACGAGGGAAGCCCCATCGCCTCGGGCGTCAGCCTCCTCCTCGATCGCATCCAAGACCCAGGGAACCTCGGTACGATCATCCGCACGGCGGACTGGTTCGGCATCGAGCACCTCTACCTCGCTCCAGGCACCGCCGATCCCTTCGCACCGAAGGTCGTGCAAGCTACGATGGGCGCACTCACCCGTGTCAAGGTCCATCGCCTAAGCGATACGGTCGCTTTCCTCAAAGACTTCTCGGGCCCACGCCTCGGCACCTTCCTCGGGGGCGAAGACCTCTACACGACGGAGCTTCCCACGGGGAAGGACGAGCCCGTGCTACTCATCATGGGCAACGAAGGTCAAGGCATCCACCCCGATCTGGAGCCGCACATTGACCGCCGCATCACGATCCCGCCCTATCCAGCGAAGAACTCCCATACCGAATCCCTCAATGTAGCCATCGCCACGGCGCTCCTCCTCGGTGAGCTCCGCCGTCGCCTCTAAGGCTACAGTCACCAATTCATTAGTTTGCCCCCCACTACATCTACATAGGATGCAGTGGGGGGCAAATCTATTCGTGTATAGGGTATAAAAAGTGCCTTCCCGTAGTGGTATTTCCGCATCTATGTACGTAGTTTTAAAGACCAGGCACGTCAGTCCAAATATCCACGTACGTAGATATTAGAGCTACGTACGTAGACCAAACTCTTATGCTACTCGTCCACAACGTTTATCCCTATGCGGAGCAACAAACTCTAATAGAGGTCACTTCACAAAGCTATATAGCTTTCATCACCATCCTATATAGCTCTATCCTCACACCCATACAGCTACATATAATAAGGTAGTACTTCGCCCTGCGACAGATGTAGTGAAGGCAAAGAAGAAACCCTTTATCAAAGGGATGCCCAATGTAAAGAGGTGTAAGGCCCACTCCCTCTAACAAGCTCTCCTTCATCCCATTCTTCGCCCCAATATTCCCTATAAATGGGTAGGCTCCCGAAGAAAACTACCTACTAACGAGGATTGCGGGTAGGTGAGATTCAGCATTTCTTTGTGTCAACCATTTATAGCACAGGATAGCTACATAAAGTACAAACAAATGCAAACAAATATGAGCGCACGTCACCTCCCCCTGATGCTATCGCTCTTACTCTTACTCTTACTCTTGCTCTGCAGCTGTCATGAGTCAGGTCATGACCCGGGCAAGGAGCTCTATGAGCAACAACTGCAGCAGAAAGGTCTGCTTGCTCATCGGATAGACAGCCTCTTCACCAGCGCATTCACCGATCCTCTCGGTGTGGAGCGGGGATTGGAAGAGCTCTACCTTCATAGAGGGGTCTCAGCTGGTACATTGAGTAGCGATCCTTTCTTCCACAGCCAGGTCACCTACGTTCGCAAGGCTCTCAGCTTCAGCTTACGCGCGCACTCTTTGCAGACCCTCTTGGCAAGTGAGCACTTCGACCACTTCCAGACGATGATTCGCCTAGGCTCAGCTGGCTCCGCGTCAGAGGAATATCCAGCTACAGACCCCACCGTACTTCTTCAGATCCGCTCCGCTCTTGAGGGGGAGCTCCGACAGTTCCTCGAGAAGGAAGCTCCTAGCTATGCGCTGCGAGACCAGCAGAAGGAGGAGCAGCTCCGCACCTTCGTACAAGAGCGAGCTATCGGTCGTATAAACCAAGAGCTAGCATCATATAAGAGCTTCACGGGTCGCGAGGCCGAGCTTGAGGGAAAGGTATGGCATCAGGAGGCATACAAGCGTGGAGAGGACTCAGGCTACATCCTCCGAGTCCCCTACACTGTGGAGAAGCTCTTCGAGGGGAAGATTACCTTCGGGCGAGACCATCAGCTGCAGCTGGACTCCCTTCAGCTCCCTACGAGCTACTACTCCTTCACCTACGGCTACCAGCGCGGGGAGATCTTCAAGTCCTTTGAGGGTAGGGGGCGTGGCATTGACAACTCGATCTTTGCCGTGCTCAATGGCCCGATGGAGCCCACGGGGCAGAGGTATTATTTCGGTGAGCGCTATCTGACGCTCATCCTTCCACTCAAGCCCTCCGCGGACTACCCCAAGAGCAGTCGCTACACCATCGCTATCACCCTCGAGTACGACCAAGCCAAGTACAAGGACAGCCCTCGCCAACTTATCCCCCGCTACGAATATGGCTTGGACGACACGGGACAGGAAGGGCCACTCGACCCCTACCTCTTCTATAGTATCTACGACGAGCGCCAGCATTGGGGCACAATCCTGGTGCGAAACTATGCCCCCAACTATGTATGGGCTGGCCCTGTGAGCTTCCGTCCCGCACCCTAAGTACCGACGAGCTATGATGACACCGACACGACATATCCTCCAGATCATCCTCTTCATAAGCGCCCTATCGGCTGGCCTACAGAGCTGCTTCAAGCGCGAGCTGGAGCACGAGGAGAACTACATCAATATCAAGCAAGACCCCAGCATCGCCGACAACGAAGTCCTGCGTTTCCGCACCTTCAAGCTCGATGACTATGACCGCTACATCATCTTCGGCAACAATAATGAGGTCAGCATCGACGGTACGGCACAGCTCCCATTCCTACTCTATTACGATGGGCAGAATCGCTCGGCGACGATAGACCTCGGAGGCTGTATCTATGAGTATCAGACGCAGCTGGACAAGCTCTCCTTCCGTGGGGCACTCTTGCGCAGTCCGATCTTCACGGAGCCTATCGTCATAGACGCCGAGACCCTGCTGAAGCGTCAAGGGAGCACGAGTCAGAGTCAAGACCGCTTCATCCTCCGCCTCAAAGCCTTCACCCTGCCTGATGGCAAGCGCGTCAGCGTCGATGAGCGCCAGAGCTATCTTGACAAGCCTCTCGGCATCAGCATCGAGCCCCTCTATCACCTGACCTATTACCGCAACTGATACGCCCCCATGAAGACAAGATATACGCTCTTGCCCAGCATCCTCTCACTCAGCCTGCTCGCGACCCTACCTACCCTCGCTCAGCAACAAGAGCCAGCGAAGAGCAAGACCGATACGACCGTGCGCCGCACCTACGTCATCAAAGAGGTCAACGTCAAGGACAAGAAGCGAGAGAAGAAGGTACAGAAGAAAGAGATCGGCCGAGAGGTCGTCTCCGACCGCGATATCAGCCGGCAGTTCATCCTCTCGACGAAGGACTTCGTACGCTACATGCCAGGGGTAGGTATCTCTGAGTCGGTATCCCGCTATGGGAACAAAGGCTTCGCCATACGTGGGGTAGATGAGAATCGCGTATCCATCTCTGTCGATGGCTTGCCACAGGCCGAGACGGAGACGAACGTCGTCTTCAGCTCCTATGGACTCATCAACTCAGCCCGCCCACAGTTCGAGACAGAGTTCATTAAGAAGGTGGAGATCAAGAAGGGGGCTTCCTCCTTTGAGCACGGCACTGGTGCTCTCGGAGGCGCCGTGAACTTCGAGACCAAGGAGGCACATACCATGATCGAGCCTGGGCGAATCTATGGGATACAGGGGAAGATCGGTGGAGACAACATGGCCAAGGGGCGTATCTATTCGCTCGGTGGTGCAGTCGTCTATAAGGGGATAGAAGCCCTCGCTCTCTATGCTGAGCGCACAGGACATGAAGTGCGGAACTTCGGGACAGGGGAGCTACGACGTAGCATCTTTGCTACCCGCCCCGACCCGATGGAGTATCGGCAGCAGAGCTTCCTCGGCAAGATAGCCTACCGCCACGGAGATCACAAGCTCACAGCCTCCTACTATAGTCAAAACAAAGTGACCGATTCCGAAGTCTGGTCCATGGAGCCCGCCTATGTGCTCACCTCACAGCACGAGCCCTACTACTATGGGCACGACCAAGTACTGACCCGTCGCTATGACGTCAACTACCGATTCACCCCACTCGAGTCCTCGTGGCTCAACCAGCTTAATATCTATGTCAATGGACAGCAGTCCTTCCTCGACGCCGATACACGTAGCTCCATATACCGCCCCGAGATCAGCAACTTTCGCCCCAACTATCTCCCAGCAGGGACGCGCCGTCTACTCAAGGGGATGAGCTTCTACGACCAAGCTATTGCCCTCAAGGCCACCTCTAAGCCCCAAGACTTCGGCGCACTCGGGTATCACTTCTTCACGCTACATGCCTCTTATCTCCATCACCATACCACAGATAAGAATGTCGACATCAGCCGTCCGCTAAACACCTACCGAGAGGGGGTGCGCTACAAGGGGCAATTCTATCGCTTCGGGGAAGAGCTACCTCAGAGCTCCTACATCTACTCCTTCCAGCGCCCAGCCGATCGAGACAACCTCTCCGTAGCCCTCTCAGATAAGATCCAGCTTGGCCGTCTCAAGCTCGACCTGGGGATACGCTACGACCTCTTCTCCTCTCGCACCCGCGACTGGCAGGGAGACAACGACTTCAACTATCTGGGATACCTCATCGGGAATCTCAAGACAGCTGGGATGGACTTCGACAAGGCCAGCATACAAGAATGGGGATTTACCCCCATGGCGATCATCAGCTATGACTTCAATCCCTACCTGAGCGTCGGCTACAAATTCTCCACGGGCTACCGCGTACCGACCTCACAGGAGCGATTCTTCCAGTACGTCAGTCTCTCACCAGCCTTCTTCGTACTATCGAACCCCAAGCTCCGTCGTGAGCTATCGTTCAACCATGAGTGGCATATCGGCACAGCTGATCCTAAGTACTTTGCGTACGATCTGAGCTTCTACTACAACACCTATAAGGACTATATAGAGCCACTATATGGGGTACAGAAGGTCTTCTTAGATGGGCAGAATAGAGATGTCGCCTACTCGATCAATGAAAATAAGAAGAATGCTCGCCTCTGGGGGATTGACTTCAGCACGAGCCTCTTCCTCGAAGAACTCCTACCACAACTCAAGCGAGCGGGACAATTCATGCTCACGGGTTCCCTGAACTACTCCGAGGGGCGATTCAGCGATGGCACATCGATGCTTGCGATCCAGCCGCTGAAGGCTGTCCTCGGGCTGGATTACGACCTCCCCAAAGAGCGAGCAGGTATCAGTCTACGCGCAAACTTCCTCAAGGCAAAGGACGTCGACCAGACACGCTTCGTCAAGAGCTTCTATGGTGATGAGCAGATCAGCCAGTTCCCCTACTACTTCTTTCAGAATGCTGTGACGGTAGACCTCTTCGCCTACGTCAAGCTGGCCAAGCACTTCACCCTGCGTGCCTCGATCATGAACCTCACCGATACCCGCTACTGGCTTTGGGATGACCTCCGCCAGATCATCAGCCCTGTGATGCTCGTCCAGCACAGCGACTTCTTCCGCGGTGGCCTGGAGTCCGTCATACGCTTCTCCCAGCCACGACGCTATGCCAACCTCTCTCTCGAATTCAAGCTATAGCCCCCGTCTATGATGGACAAGATCATCAATCGCTACGCAAGCTATCTCCTTCTCTTAGGCGCCCTCTTCTGCCTATCCGCTTGCCACCGCTCCTACGAGCCTCTGCCTCGTGATGAGCGGCAGATAAGTCCAGAGGCCGGTGGACGGCTCCACATGAATCAAGCGGAGATCCAAAGCCGAGCCAATGCCTACATTCGCCAGCTGGCCTTCGATTTAGCTCGTCAAGAGCTGGAGCTACTTAGTGACAAGGTGGTCCGCGACTCGCTACAAAGCGTATTAGACAAAGCAGAGAAGTTCGCTGATGCCCACCTGATCTACCTCTATGATTCTAAGCATCGCAAGAGGTATCTCAATGGAAAGAAGCGTATCGCCTACTTCCTCGAGCATGGCTACCTCTCCTCCTACGAAGATGATCCAAGCCTGGTCCTCCTCACCCTTGAGGATGGCAACTACTCTCAGCCCGAGGGTATGGACTATGTACCTCGAGACATGAGTGAGCTCTACAACCTCTCGGCCTACCCTCACACGACCTCACTGGAGATCTCAGCGGGACAACTGGAGCGTCTCGACCTGCGTGGCCTGAAAGATTTGCGTAGACTCCAGATCAAGGGGGCTAAGGATGGACTCATCGTCGATGCCACCGACTGCGCTAAGCTCCGAGAGATTCAGGTCACAGGGACGCCCAACCTCACCATACGTCAGCACCCCGAAGCCCGCTTCAAGCTCATCGTCAGCAAGAGCTACTTCTCCAGCCTCTCCAGCCTCGGCGTAGAGCAGGCGACCTCGCTCTATCTCGAGGATGTCCGCCTGCGAGATATTGACCTCCTCGGCAAGGTCAGTCCGAGCATCACATCCCTATCTATCACGGTGGAGGCAGGTGACGTCTACGGAGCTGATGGGCTGCGCTATCGTCCCCTCCCCTTTGACAACACCTTCATCACACAGCTCAGCAATCAGCTTCCTCAGCTACAGAGACTGCAGGTCACCTTTGCTGAGCGCCAAGACTTCGACCGAGCCTCCTTTGACAAGCTCAAGCTCCCTGCACTCCAAGAGCTATCCATCGGCATACGTCCTAAGGAGGGAGCTGTAGCACGTAGTAGTTGGGGGCGTAATGTACATTTTAGCTTATCAGGATGTCCCGCACTCAAGAAGGTCGAGTTGCTCCACCTCTATGCCCCAGAGATTGACCTTTCGCCCCTTAATTCAAGTACCACTCCCCAGCTCCAGCAAGTTCTCTTCTCAGGCGCGACGGAGACACTCACGGCACCCAGTCTCTCCCACACCTTCGCCTTCGATGTGGAAGTTGAGGAAGTCGGACAAATCAACGTCCCCCTTTCAGCCAAGAAGAAGGGCAACCTCACTCTTCGTAACTACAACTCTCGGGCTCTTGTCCATACATCACTGGATCACGAATACCTACGCAGTCAGTTCGCCTCGGTCTATGGGCTGGCGGTAAGCCTCCCTCCGAGCAAGTACCTCCCCCACCCCGATGAGCGAGAGATCTGGTTTGTCTTTAATATACTCGACTTCAGTGGCGAGCAATGGCGTGGCTTCAAGGGCTTAGTCTACTTCCAAGGTCTTGTCGGCCCCGCTTCACGCACGATCCCAATAGACTACCTCGACTTTGGTCACCTCACCAAAGCCAATATCAACGCCAGCTCCATCACCGTCAATCCAGGCTGTGTCGTCAAGAACGCCCCCGAGGGCCTACGCATCTACTATGCTTCCGCTGGCCAGCAAGAATAATCCGCCGATGCACTTCCCTATGAATAAGCTATCTCGCTACACAGCACTCTCGCTACTCGTCTTCACACTCTTCCTCGGAGGCTGCCGCAAGGAAGAGCGGCCTCACACCACGTCCACCCCGTCTGAGACTGAGGAGACGCTCGGAGCTGACCGCTATGTGCTGATGACCTACAAGGGTACGACGATCCCTGCGGGTCCGATGAAGGGGCTCAGCTACAAGGAGAGCTATATCTCTTACTTCGACCACCTCCCCACCTCCGATGGAGTCAACAATATCCTTGAGCGAAATACCCTCTTTGGGCGCTTTGGCGCAGATGGCGGTGGCCTGCTGGAGGCTCATGGCCAGATCTACCGCTACTCCAATGCGGTGAACAACCATGCCCAAGGAGATCTCCTCATCAATAATCCCGTACGCCTCACATTCTCACCCTCAGCTCAAGCTATCGGCGAGCGAGCCTACCTCGAGAGTGATGCCGACGGCTTTAGTCAAGCGGAGAAAAACTTCGCCATCGGGGAGCAGCTCGGCTTCCTGATCCAACCTCCAGTTATAGACCGTATCATAGAGGTGACGACTTTCGACCCCAAGACGATGGCGAAGCTCCCAGCAAAGATCCTCATCTCCGAAGCCGACAAGGAGCGTATCCGCCAGTTCATCCTCGAGAAGACACCTGCTCTATCGGGCCAGCAGCTCCCCCGCCTCGTCCTGGGGATGAAGCTCATGGTACTGCACGAAGGGACACTGATCATGGATGCAGAGCTCCAGTCCGATGCCCATACCAACCTCTCTCGAGACTGCTACCTCGTAGCCTACGAAGCTAAGAACGGAGGCCGCCTCCTCTCGCTCTCTTACCTACCGAATACAGGACGTCTCGGCACTCCCTCCGAGCTCCTGCAGTATGCCCATAACGAAGCTGGCGACCTCTACCTCCTTGCCCAAGGAGGTGACCTCCTCGGCTTCTATCAGAACTCTCTCATCTATCGTATCCGCCATGGTAGCCATGAAGTAGACCCCGACTGGCAGGTAAAGATCTCGGATCTTGGCCTCAGCTACCCCGCACGATTCAACGGGATCTATGCCTACCAAGGCAAACTCCTAACGATGGTCTCTGCCCACCAGCTATCAGCTATCAGAAGCGAGATACCCCAAGACGAGTGGCAGTACTACACCATCGATCTGGCGACACGCCATGCAGAGCCGATAGCGTCACTACGCCCCTCCTCGGCCTTCCGCCAAGGTGTGAATATCGCTACAGTCATCGACGGGCGCCTCTATCTGCGCTATGTCCGTACAAGTAGCGAAGCTCCCTACAACGGATACTATACCTACGATGTCGCTACAGGCCTCGCCACGCCAGCCTTCTCCGTAGCCCTACAAAGTGGCTATGTCGCCGACTTTAAGAAGATCACCCTCACACCTCAGCTCCGATGATAAGCAGACGCCCCTACCTCCTTGCGCTACTCCTTGCGCTCATCACCGCCTGCACCAATGATCTCCCGACCGATTCCTCGGGACAGAAGAGTCGCATCCAGTTCCCCTCTTCACTCACCCTGGAGAAGCTACTCGGCGTGACGTGGAAGATCGACCACGAGAAGCAAGAGGTGATCCTCCCACAAAGTCTCGGGAACCTATCCGCTGCAGCCCGCCCCATACTCAACGTAGCAGGCAAGCATCTCAACTCCCTCTACCTCTCTAAGACAGGGCAGGTCTATGCTACCTATGTCATCGAGGAGTTTGGGAGCACGATCTTCTACTACACAGGCACCTGGACTCTGGACCCCAAGGCCCCTGAAGAGCTCCTTGTACGAGTCGGCTCGCCCATCGGTGGGGATCTGGAGTATCGGATGAAGATTCGTCGCTTCAACCTATTGAATAATATGCTCACCATGGAGGCCTTCTTTGTCAATCCCGACTACAGTTTCTCGGCGCTGATGACGGGTAAGGGGGCTCAAGATGACTACTGGAGCAAGGAGACCGATGTCATCGACCCATCCTGGAGCGAACGCAATCCGATTAGCCAAGCCCCAATAGACTATCGTGCCATCCTCGGCTCCTATCGCGTCGACCTTGAGACCTGGAAGCGTGTCCTCTATATCGATGACGCCCTATATAATGTCTATCCACTCCTCTCGCGCTACCAGCTTAGCTTCCAGAGCAACGGTCAGGTACTGCTGAGCTCATTCCCCGTGCTACAGTATGGGATCAATATCTATAAGGGGACGTGGCGTGTCGCTGGGAGCAAGGTCCTCCTCACCTTCCCACTCTTCCCCTTCCGAGGAGATACCGACCACTATGCTGGCACCTTCGAGATCGACGTCATCCCCCCGATAGCCACGACCTATGCGCGGCACGACGTCACCGTGATCATGGAGCTCGTACGTGCCGAAGAGGAGTCTACCCTCGTCCATATCTCTGAGCCAGGGATGATCTCGGCTTACATTACCCTACACAAGGTCAAGTCCAAGTAGCTACACACATGATGATGAAAGTCAAAGCCTACCTCCTCACCCTCCTCTCGATACTTCTCCTCTCCGCCTGTCGTAGTACAGCGGAGACGCCACAGCTTGACCTCAATGATGGAGGCAAAGGCCTGGAGCTCACGGCTCGCAGTACAGGGGATACGCTATATATACCCTTTTCCTCCTCGGTCACCGATGAGCGCTTACAGATCACCGAGGCAGAGGACTGGATCGAGACAGAGCTTCGTCGTGGTCAGCTCCTCGTCTACGCTGCGCGCAATAGTACGCCCTTCTCCCGGCAAGCAGAGCTCATCCTCCAGATCATCGAGCGAGGAGGACGCCAGGCAGCCCGCCGCATCACGATCCGTCAGGAGGCCGATGAGTCGCTGGCTACCGATAGGTATCTCTTCCCCTATATCCCTGTCTTGGGCTTCCCCTTGAGCACATACTATAGCAACAAAGAGAAGATCTACACGATACCTCTTTCCGCCACTGGAGGGACGCATACCGACCCCATACTCTTCCGCACCAACCTCTCCAGAGACCAGCTACGCATAAGCTATGACTACGGTGAAGGCTCGAGCGATTGGGTGCACGACTTACAGATCATCAAGACCGAGGATAGCTGGGGTATCAGCCTCCGTGCAGATGCGATCCCGACGAGTATGGCACAGCGCCGAGTACGCATCACGCTCGCTGATGCTCAGTTCGCAGACCAAAAGATCTCCTTTGACTACCTCCAGCTGGGGCACTCTACCGTCTCGTTTGCGCACCCCGAGCAGATGTTCACAAGCCTTGGGATGCTTCCCCAGCAGATCTCTATCCCGCTGAAGACCGACCTACCGCTAAGCAAGCTCCACCTCACAGTCTACGTCGACAGTCACAACCTCGAGGGTCAGATAGAGCGGAATGGCGATGGCGAGGTGATGCCAGACTACCGCGAGATGTATCGTAGTCCCTTCTGGCAATACGCCATCAATACGCAGGATTATCAGATGGAGCGTCCAGCGCTCCAGCGGTACTTCCGCCTCATCAAGAGCCCCGGCGGAGTCACCCTCACGGGGCAGACCACGACGAGTGCGGATTTCCTCGATCTCTCACTCGCGATGAGTAAGGGCTTCAGTCTCGTCTACTGTATCACCAATGATGCGAACGATCAGAAGCTTTGGGGATTCCTCCAGCTACCCAACCACAACCGCCATCTCTATCTCCACAGCCAG
>QWCW01000427.1_pt1 | contig 14631 bp, 13 predicted proteins | sample 1972691 | NCBI WGS metagenome assembly QWCW01 (sample SAMN09866698, study PRJNA288562) | Human oral metagenome isolate pre2_saliva, whole genome shotgun sequencing... | reverse complement strand
TTGGGACAAAATGTCCCACCTATTTGGGACAAAATGTCCCACCTATTTGGGACAAAATGTCCCACCTATTTGGGACAAAATGTCCCACCTATTTGGGACAAAATGTCCGGTCACCTCGCACCAAAATGTCCCACCGGTGCAGGGGTGATTTTGGGGCCGATGTCTCATTTCTCAATCGTTCGCCGCGCCGAAACCGCGGCGACAAAATCGCTTGCACCTGCACGAAAGAGCGTGTTAAGGTGGGGGTGAACAAGCTCAAACACAATTGAATTTGGGGCGGCATGAAAAAAGCCGCCGGGGCATTTGAACAAGCGCCCCGACGGCCTAAATGCTTCCCCGCAAATCAGTCAAAATAGGGGGAAGCGTAGCCTCCCCCTACCAGTCAGAGGGGAAAGGCCTAGCCTCCCCCCCCAAATAAGAGAAAAGAGGAGAGACTGTGAACCAGTCTACCAGCCCCAATCAGAATGAGTCGAGCGTTTCGGCACCGAAGCCGAACCCTCGCATCTCGCACTTTCCCGAACTCTTCGTGAACTTCTCTCTGCCCTCGCGCGCGCCCGTGATGCGCGCAGCTGACGGCACGAAAACCAGCCTTCCAGCGGTGCAATGGGAACGCCGCAACGGCAACCGAACCCTGACCTTGACCGCCGGTCACGTCCTTCTGCCGGGCACGCACGAGAAGCTGAACATTCTTCCGTCGGGAAAAATTGCGGTCCTGATTCTGCATTGGCTCTGCACCGAAGCAGTGCGTGCAGGGGGGCCGGAAATTGACCTGGCAACGAGCTGGCGCGGCTTTTTGCGTGACGTCAAAATCTCATGGAACCCTCGCAATGCCCGCGAGGCAGAGCGCCAGCTGCGCGCCCTGCTGGCTATGCGCATTGACACCACCACCGTGGGATTCGATGCAGACGGCGAGGAGACGATTCACACGACCAGCTGTGTGGTCGGGTCTGAAACCAAGCTGACGTTCACCCGTGACGGGGATTTGAACGAGAAGAAGTCCCAGGTTGTGTTGAGCCAAGAGTTCTTTGATCGCGTCGTGTCTCATTGGCCGGTGCCGCATGGCACCCACCGGTGGGAGCAGTTGGTGGCCTCGACGAAGTCTCCGCAGACGTTGTTGCTGTGGTTGTGGCTCAAGCACCGTTTGCATTGTGTGGACCAGTCCGGCACGAAGAGTCTTCCGGTGATTTCGTGGGAGGAGTTGGCGGAGCAGATGGGCCCCGATTTTTCGTCCATCAGCGATTTTAGGAAGTCGTTCATTAGGTCCGCCCGTGAAATCGCCGCTGTAGACCCGCGACTTATGGCCCGCGTGGAGCGCGTAGACCAGCGCGGCACCGGCAAAATTGTTCGTGGCATTAGGCTGCACCCCAAGAACGCCGTGACCGGCTACAAGACCATCACCGACTAAAAGCACACCCCCTTCCGAAAGGCCCCAATCATGAGCCTGACTGCATCATTTGCAGGCTTCCTTGCCGCGCCCCCTGAAACCCGAATCACTGAAACCGGCCGTACTCTCACCCGGTTCAGGGTCGGAGTCAATGACCAATTCCGCGACGCGACCGGAGAATTTAAGGACCGCCCGACCGTCTGGGTGAATTGCCAGGCCTGGGGGAACCTTGCCGAAGCGATTCGTGATGCGCATTTCCCCACGGGTACCGCCGTGGTCTGCACTGGCGAGTGGCGACAAAACGACTGGGTAGACCAGAGCACCGGCGAGAAGCGTTCCACCCGATTCGTTGAGGTCGAGCACCTGGGCGCAGACCTTGCGGTGCGCCGCAAGAGCCAGCCCGCCGCGCCGGTGGCGCAGCCGGCGGCTGACCCCGCAGCCACCGCCGCGACCGACAGTGAGGTGAACCCGCTGTGAAGTTGCCGGCATGGATGAATCACCCGGTGGTGCGAAAAATCCTGAACCTGGAGCCGGCACCTGATCCCGGCACGAAGCCGGAGCAGGCACCGGCCGCGCAGCCGGCCGAAAAACCCCCGGCACCCGGTGCCGGGGAGAACCCGCAGGACACCGCGGAGTTCTTCACCCCGATTCCCACGAAGCCGACCATTGGTCAGCGTATTTTCCGCATTCTCGCGTTCTCTGTCCTCATTCTGCTGGTGTGGATTGGTGTTCGCACCATCATTTGGGGCAACCAGTCCCGCCAGGCGGCGGCCCCGGTTCCGATTTCGGCAACGTTCCCGGCCGCCACGGCTGAGGGTACCGCCTCGCGGGCCGCTGTGGCGTTCTTGACCTGGCAAGAAGGGGAGGCGGGCGTGCAGGCACGCGCCGCAGCCCTCAAACCCTACTTCTCCACCTTGGGGGATGCTGACGGCAAGATGGGCTGGAACGGCAAGGGAACGCAACGCGCGGAGAATCCCACCGTCATGCGTATTCAGGTGCTGGATGAATCCACCGCCCGCGTGCTGGTCGTAGTAGACGTTATTAACGGTGAGGCACGCACGACCACGGGTCTGGAAATGACCGTAAAGGTCATTGACGGCGCAGCCGCCGTTGTGGGAACCCCTGGCGTGGTTGCGGTGCCGACCGCACCGACCATCAAGGCCACCGCCGCCTCGCAGGTGGACAGCGAACTGACGCAGGCGACTAAGCCGGAGGCGCAGTCGTTCTTCTCCATTTTCGCCACTTCGGACAGCCTGGATTCTGTGGCCGCGCCGGGTGCGAAAATTCACGGCCTGGCCGGTGCCTGGGGCCCCGCGAAGGTCACCACCTGGGCGGTGAACGCTGGGGATGATAAGACCCGCACCGCCACCGCTGAGGTCACCTTTGAAAGGGACGGCGTTCAGCTCAAACAAGTTTTCACTCTCTCACTGGTCAAGGTCAGCGGACCGTCTGCTGACCAATGGAAAATTTCTGAGATTCACGGAGGTTAACATGCTCGAACTCGCAGCTGCTGCTCTGCCCCTTGCCCTGACCGATTTCAGCGACATGAAGAACGTTGTTCTCGGCATTGTCGGCAACGTCATTCTCATCATTCTGGTGGTCCGCGCGGCCGCAGATTATGGAAAGCGCGACTGGGGCGGATTGATCACGAACGTCATTTTTGGTGTCATTGTGGGCTTTTTCGTGTGGTTTAATGACCAGGCGGTGGCGCTGCTCAAGCACTTGGGCACGCTGGTGTTCGGCGGCTAAGGGGGCACCATGGCTCGCGAAGGTCAGACCGTCTCGCGGCATCTGAAATTTGAGACGCGCCAGCACAAACTCGGCCTAGATTTGGGCGAAGGCATTCCCCGAAAGACCCTGATTCTGGGGCTCATCATCTTTCCACTCTGGTGGGTGATAGTGTTCTCGATTCTGCACGGCGTGAACCAAATCACCGGCATCATTTATCTGTTGCCGCCGTCGATGTTCTTGTGGTTCGGAACCCAAGAATCAGACGGCAACCTGCGCAGGATGCGGTTCACGCAAGGTTTGCTGCGGGTCCGCTACGGCCTCACGAATCACCGCCCGGTGATTCGTTGCGGCCGCCGTGAGGCTGACCCGCGCGAGTTCGTGCCTGCGCCGGTTCGATTCGGCCAAAGCCTGGGGGCTTTGGTGCAGAAAATCGTTCCGCGGAAGACGCAGAACGGAACACAGGAGCCGGTCACGATGGCCCCGACCCTCTGGCTGGTCGGTGGCGACCAGCTGGATGCTGTCGGGCAGCGGGAAGCTGCCCGCCGCGCCAAGAAGAAGAGGAAGGCATAAACATGGATGTTATCGAGAAAGTCCGAAACGCCCTCGGATTCAACGCTGAGCGGGGCCTGCCCATGCCGGTGCACCAGCTCATTTGTGATGGTCTGCTGTTCACTGAGGACCACGCCGAAGCATGGTTTACCGTCGGTGTGCAGAACCTGGACACCGCCGCAGAGGCGGTCTGGGATGAGTCGCTGGACTCGGTGAAGAAGTCGATGTTGCAGGCGGTCGGTGAGCACAACTGCATGATTCGCATCATGTGGAGCGAACACCGAGGCGAAGACTATTTGCGCTCTGTCGAGGGCAACTATGATTCGGCCTGGGGCAACGGCGCAGCCTGGGCGGCTGATTATGCCTCGAAAATTGATGAGCTGCACTTGCCCGACCGCACCGTCATGCTGGGCGTGAACCTAGGAGAGCGCACCGGCGGGCCGGCCCGCCTGATGCGCAAGGCTGAGAAGGCCGGCGGTTTCCAGAATGGGCCGGTCAGTGATGCAGAGTTGGCCGATGCGATGGTGGCGGCTCGAAGGATTCTCAAGGTGCTGGCTGCGTCCCCGCTGGCGGTGGAACTGGCCAGCGTTGAGGCGATTTCCTGGATGCTCTCGCGCGAGTCAGGCCGTGCCAAGGCGCGGATTCCCGCCACCGGCACGGTGCGCGGGGCGGCTCTGGGCCATTTGCTGGCTTCAAAGATGGTTCCCTACCCGTCCCATGTCGAATTGCTCGATGAGCACGACAACCCGGTGGTGTTCAAGGCCATTCTGCCGATTGTGTCGTTCCCTGAGGATTTGACCGCGCCGGGCAATGCCGACTGGATCGAGGTGCTTTCACGCATCACCAAGATTCGCGAGGTGAGCGATGGCTACGGTATCCGAACCGATGAGGTGCCGGTGCGTGCTGATGCCACGATCAGGTTTAACAACTTGTCGCGCCAGTCAGCGGCCAAGATGGTGAACGAAGCCCGCCGCACCGCGAAGGAACAGCGCCAGTCGGCCGCGAAGGGTTCAGCCGAAGAGGTCCCCGAGGAAGTCGAAGAGGCCGAGACCGCTAACGCCCGCCTGCTGACGCAAATCAAGCGTGGCGGCACCTTCTTGGTTGAGCAGTCCTCGCGTGTGATTGTCAGCGCCTCCAGTCTGGAGGAGTTGGAAGAGAACATTGACGCGGTCACTCATGCGTTGGGTGAAGAAGACATCATTGTGGCCCGCGGTGAGAACGAGCAACGCGACCTCTGGTTGGAGAATTTGCCCGGTGACGCGCTGCGCGTCACCGACCTGAACCATATCCAGACTGATAACGGGTTTTATGGCATGTTCTTCTGGGCTGGTTCGAGGTGTGGTGATGAGCGGGCGGGCATGTCCGGGTTCGTGCATGGCACGACGGTGCAACCGTTCCGTTCGTCGGTTTCTTCGGCGGGTGAACGAGGAGACACCACCTCGACCCTCTACAGTGGCCGAAGCGGCCGCGGCAAAACGACCGCCATGATGTTGGAGCTCTTGTCGGATTTGGTGGAGCGTCCGTCATGGACTGTGCTGTTCGATTGGAAGGGAGACACCGGAGGTGCCGCCCTGACAGCCCGACACTATGGAGTTCCGGCCAGCATCGTGGAGCTGGGCGAAGAGCATTCCGGCGCGGCCGATATGTTCCGCGCGTTCAGCCGTGCACAGGCACCCATTGCGGTGCAGTCCATGCTCATGATGCAGGCGAAAGACCGCCGCATGGCAGACGTTGCCACCTCCGCGTCGTTGCGCTTCGCAACTGAGGAGGCCGAGGAGGCCGAGGAGCCTTCGACCTGGGGCGTGATTCAGCGCATGGCCGCCAGCGGAGATGCGGACGTGCAGGCCTTCGCCGCCTATCTGCTGGACCTGGCGAAAACCCCCATTGGCCGCATTGTGATGGGCGCACCGACCGCCAATGCGGGCCTGTCCTCAGAGCCGGGTTTGTGGATTGTGCAGGCTGCGGGGTTGTCGTTGCCGTCGTCTGAAATCTCGTTCAGTGATTGGGACGCTCAACAGCGCCTGTCCGTGGCGCTGATTCAGGGCATGACGTCGTTTGCGTTGGCCATGTCCTCGTCCAAAGCATTGCGTGCGATGCGCAAGACCGTGGCCGTTCCCGAGGTTCACATTCTGTTGCGCGCGACCGGTGGCGCCGCGTTCCTGGACCAAATCGCCCGCATGGGCCGCGCGTTTAATACCTCTCTTGTTTACGATTCGCAGGATTGCACGTCAATTCTCGCGCTGCCGGGTCTGGTGGAGCAGCTGCAGGGTGTGCGCGTTTTCCAGCTAACGTCGAAGGCGCAGCAGGATGCCGCCGCGGAGCTTCTGGGTCTGAAGCCGTCGGAGCAGACGCGGGCGCGGATTCTGGCGTTGGCTCGTGATGAGACGGACATTCGCAAGGTGGCTAAGGGTCGCGCGCTGGTTCGTGATTGGCGTGACCAGGTGGCAGAAGTTCAGTTCACGTTCCCGTCGCGAACGGTTCAGGAGTTGTTGTCGACGGACCCGAACGCGACGAAGAAGAAGGAGGAATTGGAGTCATGATGAAGAAGAACGCGGTGTTGGCCGCTGGTGTGTTGGTGTTGGGCCTGGCTGGCTGTGGCCAGGGTACTGGGCAGTTGCAGAGTGTGTCTGATGGTGGTCAGCAGGCGGCGGCTGATGCAGCTATGAACTGGATTCAAGGTACAAGCAAAGCTCGCTGTGAGTTGGAATCGGAAAACTATAAAAACCATCAAAGCGACTGTTCTACGCTGGATAACAGCACTCCGGCTTGGAAAGACCCGAGCATGTACCACCACCAGCGCACGGTGCGGTGGGGTAAGGATGCCTGGGCCGTCGTGATCGCCGAAGGCGAGAACGACTCTTCCCCGGTGGTCTTGGGGATGGTGAACGAAGGTGGCCGCTGGGTCCTCAAATCCCGCGGCGAACTGAACCAGATTGCCAAGGGCTCGAAGAACAGCGAGTGCGCCGCGCTCAGCGGTCCGAACGCCCCGGAATGCGCGGACTAATCATGAAGCAGCAGATGCAGCGCATCATGCGCCCGGTCGGCACCGCCGCCGCGTTCATCACGCGCCCGGTGCTGGCCGGCATGGGCTGGGCCTGGGCCGCCTCCCCTCTGGGGAAGTTCTGGGCGATGTTGTCACCGGCGGCAAAGCGCGCGGTGAAGGTTTTCAGCATCACGTTCTGGCTGTGCTGGTTTGCCGGGGCGGCCTGGGCCGCCGGTGGCGGTATTGCGTCGGTCTTCCCGGCTCGTCCCGGTCAGACCCTCGCCAACGCCCTGGACCCTTTCACCTTCTACCAGGACAAGACGGCCGAACCGCCCGGCAACGTTCCCGCGGATGTCATGATTGGCTTAGCCGGCATGGTCTTCATCGCTGTGGCGAGCTTCGCGTGGGTTATCAGTTGGCTCATGACCGGCATGATTGGCGGCAGCTCCGCCTTCGAAGATGCCTTTGACATTTCCCCCATGCTGTCCTCGGCCATGGGTGAGCTGGCCGGGTGGCTGCTTCCGTCCTGTCTGGCCATGGGCGCGTGTGTGACCTATTTTGACGTGATGCGCCAGAAGTCGAATGTGACGAATGGTCTAGTGTCGTTCTTTAGCATTGGCATTATTTCCCTGGGGTTGTTGATTTCCCCCGCCTCGTTTGTTGGCGGGTTGAACATGGGCCGTGACATTGGTCAAAAGGTCGTTTCCACGGTCGTGAGCTCATCGCCCGTTTCAAGCACTCAGCCCTTTGAATGGCCGACCAACTACACGGCAGAAAACAACACCAAAAGTTTTGCGTTGCAGGTACAAGATGCCTACTGGAGAACCTTTGTCATCACGCCGTGGTGTATCGGTGAATTTGGCGGCGACATGGGATTGTGCCGCCAGCACGGTGCCGAAGTGTTGAAGAAATCGAAGTACCAAGACCGACACGATTACTACGAACAAAACATCATCAATAAGCAGGAAAAAGATTCGCATATCCAGAAAATCCTCAAGGGGGACGATTGGTCAGGCCGTGTCGGGTTGGTTCTCTTCGGGGCATTGATTGCGCTGATTGGTTCAATCCTTGTTGGATTGCTGGTTTTCAATGCGTTGGTGGCGTGGTTCCAAGCCGTCTTGCTTCTTTTCCTGGGTGTGTTTTTCTTGCCACTGGGCATCATCCCGGGCGTGAGCCGGTCCTGGCTCATCAACTGGGCCACGCGCCTGGTCGGCGCGGTGGTCGTGAACGCCCTCATGATGCTGTTGTTAGTCTCCACCATGGGCATTATCGCTGGCATCTCGACGAGCAATGCTGAGTGGAACCAGCAGCTTATCACTGAAATTTTCGTGTTGTTCGCCGCCTTTGGTCTCAAGGGTGTGGTGCAGCAGATGGTCAATTCGGCAGGGGCCGGCTCTGGCGGTGTTTCGCAGCTCATCATGATTCGGGCGATGTCTCGCACCGGTCACCTGAGCCGCCGCGCCGCCAGCGGTGCCGCCTCACGGGTGGGCCAGGCAGTGCGTAGCCGCGCGCCGCGTCGTGCCGCCATTGGTCGAGAAAGGACCAGAACTCATGCATGAGATTTTTGACAAGCTCGAGAGCACGTCAGAGAACCGTTCGCCCCGACCCGATCCGCGCCAGCGCGGGCGGGGTCGGGGCTCCGGCCCCAAGCGTGGCCGTGGGGCTCTGATTGCGCTGTTGCTAACTTTCGTCGTTGTGGTCTGCTTCGTCATCATGCAGCCACGCGGCGGCAACCAGCCGACCGCCGCGCCGAGTCCGTCCCTGGCAGCTCCGCAAGGAGCCCTGGACACGTCACCGTCGGCAACGAGCGAGTACAGCCTGGGTGCAAACCCGAACGCGGTAGAAGCACGCCCGAGCGCGAAAGCTTCCGTAGTGCCGATTGCCGCACCGGAACGACAGAACCCCGACCGTTCCAACCCTGACGATGTGATGCGCGCGTGGGCTGTGACCTGGAGCTGGCGCGAGAGCGCCAACGACACCGCCCGCGTGGTGGAATGGTCCGAGCCCTTCAGTGACGTGACCATGACGGACGCATTCGCCACCAAAGACCCGGTGGTGGGTGTGCAGGCCCCGTTCATGGTGACCAACACCGAGGTGTTGCCACGGTCGAAGAACCAAGGCATTGATACCAGTTTCCGCAAATCTCGCGTGGTGAAGGTGACCGTGCGTGACCACCGCGACGTGCAGGTGACGCTCACCTGGGAGCTCACCACCCTTGAGGATTCCTCCGGGCAGTGGATGGTCACCGATGCCTCGATGACGTCCTGGGAAGGAGCCGCACGATGATTCGTGAAGCCCTCAAGCTGGCAGCAGTGAACGCTCTGCGCGGCGTGCTGTTCAAGTTCGTGGTTCCGGTGGCCGCCGTCCTGGTTCTGGTCGGTGGTCTGATTGGTGGAGTCGTGGCCGCGATTTTCGGCGGCACCGGCTCCGCCGCTCACGCCGGCGACTGCTTCGCCAGTGGCACCGGCGGCAAAGCCACCGCCGTGCATGCCTCACAGGTGGAGATTGCGAAGGCGATTGATGAGGGAGTGCGGGAGCTTGGCTTTTCCGGCCAAGCGTCCCGCCTGGCGATTATCGCGGCCATGGGTGAATCGTCGCTGGAGAACATCAATTATGGCGATGGAGCCGTCAATCCTGACGGCTCCATCGCCTCTAGTATCGGCATTTTGCAGCAGCAAAACAGCTGGGGAACCCGCGAGGAGAGGATGAATCCGAAAATCGCGGCGCAGTTGTTCATTCTGGGTCCTAAGCGTGGCGGCGGTGGCCTGGCGGATGTGCCCGGCTGGGCTGGAATGAGTGAGACGGCGGCGATTCACGCCGTGCAGAAGAACGCGGATCCGAACCACTATGCGCGGTCAGTTGCTCCGGCGGACGCTGTCATTAAGGAAGCCGGAATTGACGTGAACCGCAGCGGTAAGACCTCGAATGATGGTGAGGCGAAGGCTCAGGGTTCCGGTGCTGCTCAGAGCGCAAGCTCTGGATGTGGCACGGGCGCGCCCGGCGGCAACGCACAGGCGGGCGACACGTACCCGTGGCTGGACCGCACCCCCGGACCCGGCATCTATCACGAGGACGGGTTAGGTTTTTACTACGGCGAGTGCACCTCATATATTGGCTGGAAATTGAACGAGTTGAACGGTGCGACCGGCACCGACCCGTCCGGCTGGGCCATTGGCAACAACAAGGGAGGCAACGGCTCACACCTGGGCAACGCAGCCGAATGGCGCGACGCATGGGTGGCCCGAGGCTGGCGCGTCTCCACCACACCGGTGGCAAACTCTGTCGCCTGGTGGGGCGCTTACGGTGGCGCGGGCATCGGTGAAGCTGGACATGTGGCCTGGGTGGATGCCGTGCAGGAAGACGGCCGCGTGATTCTGTCCGAATACAACAACCCTTCGCTGGCACCACCGGGGCACCGATACTCGAAGCGTCCGGCGTCGGTCTCGACCGCTCAAGCGTATTTGGTGCCGCCCGACGAATTCATCAAGACCGCGGCAAAGCCGGAAGAGAAAAAGGAGGACGAGAAGACCGACGAAGAACGCCCGGCACCGGAGACTTCCGGTGAGGAGCCAAGCCATGAAGAGCAGCCGGCACCACCGGCTGAGGAGCGCACAAGCCGCCGTTGGAGCGGCGGCTAGGGTGTATTTTTGGGTGTTTCTTTGGGTATGTTTCGGAGTGTTTCCTGTGCCAACCACCCCCCGCCCTGTAAAATTCCCTTAAACCGCCATTCCATCACCGACACCTCACACCCACTTCGTCCCTCAGTTTGTGTGAGGTGTCGGTGATTATATTCTGGTTTGGGAATATGGGGCGGGGGGTGGTTGGCAGTGGTGAGCTTGGGTTGGTTGGGAGGTTGGGTCAGTGGTGAGGAGAGGGACAGATGAGAAGGAAGAAGAAGGACAAGGAAAGAGAAGGTGATGAGTGATGGTGACTGAAAGGGATGTAAAGGTTCTGAGGTTCATGAGTGGTTTTTCATGGATGACGGCGGAGCAGGTGGCAAAGTTGATGGGGGTGAGTTTGGTGATTGCGAGGAGGAGGTTAAAGGCGTTAATAGATATGGATTTGGTGGAGGCTGAGAATGTTCTTGGGTCGAGGCGGTTGTTCTATTGGGTGAGTCGGTCGGGTCTGGATTTTTTGGGTGTGGCTGCGGAGTGGTCTGTTCCGAAGGGTGTTCGGTTGGGGCAGATGGAGCATGACAGGGTCGTGGTCGATATTGCGGTGGATTTTGCGGTGGAGCACCCGGAGTTTGACGTGGTGGGTGAGGCGGCGATTCGGCGGATAGATGGAATGTTGCTTGAAGCAGGTGATGAGCCGGAATTTGCGTTGAGGCGATATAGCGGTGGTCGGTTCGTGAATGTGTTTCCGGATGTGGTGGCGATTGGGCCGGATGGTCAGAAGTTCGTTCTGGAGTTCGAGCATTCGGTTAAAGATAAAAAACGGCTGGTTTCGCTGATGCGTGCGTATTTGTCGTCGGAGAAGGTGGCGGCGGTGAAATACTATGCAGCGCCGCATGTGATGCCGAGGTTGCAAGCAGCACTTGACGCGATCAGTTCAGAAATGGTCTTCTTCGGCGGCAAGCCAAAGATTCAGATTCAGGAACTCAGTGTGGAGCAGGAAGGGTTGCTGTCATGAGCCAGAACGCACGGCTAAGTGAAAAGGACGCGCAGCGTCGCAATGGTGCGAACGGGCAAGGCTGGGATGAGGCGACAATTCGCCGCGTCCTCGTGCTGGTGGTCGGTGTGACCAACCCGCTGGTGTGGATTTCGGCAGTGCTGACGGTGGCAGTGGGGCAAAAGCGGTTCACGTGGTGGCATGTGAGTGCCGCCGGTGGCGGCCTGGCAGTAATAGCCGCGCTCTTCGGTGGCGTGCGCGGCTACTTCGCCCCGTGGCGTGAGGTTATCGCGCAGATGAAGGCGGCCGGGTTCGCGGGATTCTCCACGCTGGGAGAGTTCGCCGCGGGTCGGGTCGGTGAGTGGGTTCTGGCTCAAGCACCGTTCGGTCTGGGCGTGGGTGTGCTCATTGGTGGACTCATCATGTGGCGGCGTGGCCGATTCGCCGCTGAATGGCGCGATGAAGAACCGGAGCTGCACACCATGAGCCCGCGCGAAGCGCGCGCGTTGAACGCGCGTGTGGAACGGCAGAAGAAGAAGATGAGCCAATGGCCCAACACGAAGCCCGTTCAGCGGCTCGATGACGTGGCGGTGCGATTGGGCGTGTCCAAGCCCGGATGTGAGCCGGTGGATATTCCGCTGGGTGCTCTGCGGTTGCACAGCATGATTTTTGGGCCGTCGGGATTTGGTAAGACCACCACGATTCTGGAGATTGTCAAGGGCTTGACGGTGGCCCCTGCTGCTGCGCCTTTCCGCATTGGCACCATTTTTGTGACGATGAAGCCGGAGGCTGACATCACCGAGAGCCTGCGCAAGATTGCGCAGGCGACCGGCCGCGGATTCCACGTCGTCACGCAGGACGGGCACGGAGCCACCACGACTTACAACCCGTTGAAGCATGGCACGGCACAGATGCGCGCCAATGTGCTGGTGGGTGCTGAGGCGAACGCCGCACACGGCGGCTTTTCAGAACCGCACTATCAGCGGCTGGGGCTCAGGTCCACGTTGGTGGCGTTGGAAGCTCTGGAGGCGGCGGTGGCTGCGGGTCTGTCCTACCGTGCAGGCGGCACGCTGCACCCTTGGCGGTTGGATGTGAAGCACGTCGCGCGCATGATGTCCCCGGCTTCTCTTGAATCGGTGCGTGATTCGCTGGGCGGCTCACCCGTTGCCGTGCGAATTTCGGAATGGCTGGAGGAAACAGCCGCGGATTCGTCGGTGACCTCTGGCGCGGCAGGTATGCGAAGCCGTTTCGCGGCCGTGGCAGAAGGCGCGGCCGGTGCGGTGCTGGTGGACGAGCCCGGCGGGCTGGATTTGGAGCAGGCCATTGTTGCCGGCGACATTGTCGTGTTCAATTTGGACGCGGCGCAGGATTTGGAAGCCGCGCAGTTCATTGCGAATCTGGCGATTTCTGATTTTGTGTCCACGATTGCCCGTCTTGGACATGCCGGGTGGCACATTGACCCGGCCACCGGCCAGCAAAACCGCTTGAACTTCCTTGTGGTCGATGAGTTCGCGGCGCTCGGGGCCACGGGACTGATCGACGCTGTCGAACGGTCCCGCAGCCACGGCGCAGCCGTGATGCTTAGCGCGCAGTCCTACACCGGCCTTGGCGTTATCGGTGAGGGCTTCCTGGAGCGTGTCAGCACGTCCACCACGGTGAAGTTCATTCACCGGTCGGAGGCTGAGGCGGAAACACTGGCACAGCTGATTGGCACCCGCAAGGGCTGGGCGGAGACTCAGCAGACGTTCGAGGATTTGGACGCTCTGGGCTCACAGTTCCGCGCGTCGGGTCAGGGCTCGTTGCGCGAAGTCGATAAATTCAAGATTCACCCGAATACCTTCCGCACCTTGGCACCGGGCGAGGTGGTGGCAGTGTGGGGTGTTCCGCAGCTCAGGGCAGAAGTGGTCAGCGTGCGAAAGACCGCAACCCCTGACCCGGAGGTGGTCGAGCCGCAGGAGACGGAAAAGGTGGAGGCTCAACCGGAGGTTGAAGCTCCAGCGGTGGAGCCGGTGCCGGAGAAGAAGGCGGAGCGCGAGAAGCCGCGGGCTGGTTCTTCTGATGAGATGTGGGGCTGGAGCTAACCACTAAAAAGAGAATCCCCCTCAGCACGAGGGGCTGAGGGGGATTCTTTCATGTCCGCCGCAGGGCACCAAGCCCTTTAGCTCTTCAAGCTTAACATCTTGCGCGGGCAAGTGTAGCCGCTCCGCGGCGGCGCGCTGCGTGTTGAAGCTGGCGGCAAGAAAAACTGGCCGCTGAGTTTTTGGTTTACCCCGGGGTAAATCAAAAAATCACGTCTCAGCTTGCGTTGTGACGGACACTAGAAGCAACAGAAAGGAAAAAATTCATGAAAAAAACTCAATTCGTGCAACAGGTCATGGTGGGCGTCATCGCGTGTCTGCTGGCCTGGTTCATTGGGGTCTTTGCGCTTGTTGCGACCGTAAGTTTCATTGGCATTCTTTTTACACCGTAGCCTTATTTTCACAGAGTGACCCACCCATATACGGGGTGGGCCACTCTTGCTTATTCGCTCACAAATTCTCGACATAAAAGCCCCAACAATCAGCGCAGCCGCGCTGTGCGTTGGGGCTTTTCGTGCTTCGGCCGATCGTCTGCATCTAGTCGGTGCGTGAAACACTCTTAGAAGCCGTAGGCGGCTCTGTGGCGCCCGAAAATTCCTAAGATGCCTATAATGAGGCACTGGAGCCCTAAAATCGCCGTAGAACCGCCTTCTAGGGCTTCCTGTGGCTGTTTGTGGGGTGAATTGTCTCTGAAAGCTTGGAAACAGTGTTGTCTTCAATGCCCGAAGTTGCGCGAGTCACGCGCGCGTGTACTAGACCCACCTTAAGAAGGTGAGTGATTCTCAAGCACACGAAAACTCAAGCCGCGAACTCATGGCCACAAGGCGGAGATTCCATCGCCGCGCTGGAGCGCAGCGAGGAACGAGCGAGCACCAGCGCCTGGCGATGGAATCGAAGCCGAAAAGGGCATAGGCCCTTAGGAGCTGAGAGCTGAGCGAAGCGAAGCCTCAGCCCTTGGGCGGATGCCCTTTGTGGGCGTCTCTGGGGGGTCTGGGGGGTCGGGGAGAGCCCCCCAGAATAGCCCGAGCGTAGCGAGGTCCTTACGCCGCCGAACGGCGGCATAGCCATGGGGGGATGAGGGGGCGCGGCGATTGAGCAGCCCCCATATAGGAAATATATATATAGGTAATATACATATAGGGGCGGTTCTTTCATTGCGTGCATATAGCGCCTGGACTTGGGGGGATGCCACCACCTTGGGACAAAATGTCCCACCTATTTGGGACAAAATGTCCCACCTATTTGGGACAAAATGTCCCACCTATTTGGGACAAAATGTCCCACCTATTTGGGAC